>Ga0268278_1000725_pt1 | contig 21613 bp, 19 predicted proteins | sample saktaG_3_FD_190135 | JGI IMG/M metagenome (GOLD analysis project Ga0268278, IMG submission 190135) | Saline water microbial communities from Sakinaw Lake, British Columbia, Canada - sak_2010_1_5_55m | ecosystem: Environmental > Aquatic > Non-marine Saline and Alkaline > Saline ...
TTGAATCTATCAGAGAACTTATTCCAGATGTTGCGATTTTAGATGTCCGAATGCCAGATGGAAATGGAATTGAAGTGTTGGAAACATTAATGAAGGAGAATATTTCTACAAAATTTATAATTTTTACAAACTATCCTTATATCCAATACCGAAAAAGATGCCTGGATGCAGGTGCAGAGTTTTTTTTCTATAAGGCTGCCGAATTCGAAAAGCTAATAAAAGTTCTAAAACAATTAATTCCCTATTATAGAAAAACTGAAAAGTCACAGTGAACAAATAGAATGATACTTACAAGTGGAATTTCTTTTTTGACTATGTAGAGTATAGACTGACTTAACTAGCTGGATAAAGTTAGCGTAGTGAAGGAAAATTTAATTAACGAAAAAAATCCCACCGGCGGTAGCCTGTCATTTTTCATATACATTCATCCTTGAAATATTTATTCAGTTTAAACTCTAATAAAAATTAGATAAGGGGAAAACATATTATGGAAATTCTATCATTTATAGTCCTTATTCTTTTGTCTCTAGTTGGTTATTCTGGTGGTGCTGCAGGCAAAGCTGGAAAATATGCAGTCCTAAAGCCACAACTTGTTGACCTGATAATAGTTCTGCTTATTTGGGCAGGAGCGATTTATTCAAGAATAACATTTGATTTAAATAAATGGCTTATGATTCTCATATGGATAATCTTATCTGCCACAATAGGAGTAATAGCTGTATTGTTTCGAAAACTACCCAAAGAAAAAAGCTCATACAACAAGAAACTTGAAAGAGCTATAACAAATCCCATAAAAAAAATGTGGCAACACTGGGGATACTTCTCTAAAAGAATGGGAGGCTTTCAAAGCAGAATAATTCTTTCATTATTCTATTTCATTTTTGTTTCTCCCTTTGCCTTAGCTGTGAAAATATTTTCAGACCCCCTTAATATAAAACATAAAAGTAGCAAATCTCATTGGTTAACCAAAAAAGAAATTAATGCCGACCTAGAACAGTCAAGGAGGCAATTCTAATGTATATACTGGGGATTTCTTGTTTCTATCATGATGCAGCTGCAGCCCTTATAAAAGATGGTAAGCTCGTAGCAGCCGCAGAAGAAGAAAGATTTACAAGAGTGAAACATGACTTTGATTTCCCTGAAAATGCCATAAATTTTTGCCTGGAACATGAAGGCCTTTCAGCTAATGACTTAGATTATGTAGTCTTTTATGAAAAACCTTTCCATAAATTTGAGCGCATTTTGATGACAACTCTCCAGAATTTTCCAAAATCTTGGAAAGTCTTCAGAGAAGCAATGCTTGCCTGGCTTGGAGATAAACTTTGGGTAAAAAGTATTATAAAAGATAAGGTTGGTATAGAAGACAAAAAGATTCTTTTTGGAGAACACCATCTCTCCCATGCCGCCAGCGCCTTTTATCCCTCGCCCTTCAAAGAAGCAGCAATTCTTACAGTGGATGGAGTCGGGGAGTGGACGACTGTAGCAATGGGCACTGGCAAAGGAACTGACATAAAATTACTTAAAGAAATAAAATTTCCCCATTCTCTTGGTCTTCTTTACAGTGCCTTTACTGCTTTTTTAGGGTTCAAGGTAAACAACGGAGAATATAAGGTTATGGGGATGGCACCTTACGGAAAGCCAAGATATATTGACAAGATATATGACAATCTCATTAATGTAGCATCTGATGGTTCATTTTGGCTGAATATGGATTATTTTACTTATCATTATTCTGATGAGAGAACATTCAATTCCAAGTTTGAAAACTTATTCGGAAAGCCCAGACCACGCGAGATGAATTTTTTCACATCTAATACAAGATTCCCTTCGTATTTTGGTGAAAAACCATCTAATTATAAAGAGCTCTGCCGGGAAAACGAACACTATGCAGACATCGCTGCCAGCATTCAAAGAGTAACAGAAGAAGTTTTATTAAAACTTATAAATTCTCTTTATAAAGAGACGGGAATGAAGAATCTCTGTATTGCCGGAGGTGTCGGCCTTAATTCAAAGGCAAATGGAAGAATTCTGCGAGAAAGTCCTTTTGAAGAGCTATTCATTCAGCCGGCAGCAGGAGATGGAGGTGGCGCTTTAGGCGCTGCATTACATGCTTATCATGGGTTAATGGGAAAGCCAAGAAACTTTATTCTGGAGCATGCTTACTGGGGGAAGGACTACTCGGAGAGCGAAATCAAGAATTTCTTAGATAGCAAAAATATCTCTTATGAATATTTCTCTGATGATGATAAGCTCTTAAATAGAGCTGTGGATGATCTTGTGAATGGAAAAGTCGTAGGCTTGTTTCAAGGTAGGTTTGAATGGGGACCAAGGGCATTAGGAAACAGAAGTATTTTAGCAGATCCAAGAAGTGAAGAGATGAAGGACATAGTGAATACAAAGATCAAGTTTCGTGAACCTTTCAGGCCCTTTGCTCCAGTTATATTAGAAGAAAAGACAAGTGATTTTTTCTATGGAGATAATATTGCAAAACAATTTACTGCAAGGTACATGCTTTTGGTTATGCCTTTAAAAGAATCTAAGGCAGATACCATAAATGCAGTTAACCATATGGGCACAGGGAGACTTCAAACAATCAGGGAAGAATGGAATCCTCGATATTATCAAATTGTAAAGAAATTTGGTGAAGCAACAGGAGTACCTGTTCTCCTTAACACATCTTTCAATTTGAGAGGGGAACCAATAGTGAATACACCCGAAAATGCTTACAGTACTTTCAGTAAAAGTGGGATCGATGTCTTAGTAATGGAAAATTTTCTTATTAAAAAATAAAATTCTTCATAAATTTATAAGATTAAATCGTTATTGCGAGCGACCGGAGAGAGCGCGGCAATCACAACAAATATTTTTGATTTTGCAGGGTTATAGTAGTATTATTCTGGACATTTTGAAATAGCAATGATGGGTAATTTGAGATGTTAATAAGGAGTAAGCATGGGATCTATAAAAAAAAACATTGTGTCCAAATTTAGAATATTTAGGGAACTAATAGTTTTTCTATGGAAAAGGAAACTCTGGTGGCTTATGCCAATAATAATCTTCTTATTATTAATGGGCATTCTATTGATTTTTACCCAGAGTTCTGCAGTAGCTCCGTTTATATATACACTCTTTTAAAATCATATGAAACCAAAAGAGCATAAGGATATTTGATATGAAAAGTAATTTTAAGCTTCAAAAAATTCTTCAAAAGAGCTCAAAGATTAGGCACCTGATAAAAAATATTTTTTTCTCATTGTTTATATTTTTTATATTTCTCGGGATTTTAGAAATTGTTTTGCGCACTACACACCTATTTAATGCAAAGATTTCATGGTCAGAGCCAGATCATATATTGGGATGGCGGTTTACCCCTGGCCGAAAATATTGGTCTAATGAAGAAAATGATCATCCCATTACTGGAAAAATCAACAGTTATGGATATAGAGATAAAGAATGGTCACTTAAAAAACCTCCTAATACATATCGCATTGCTGTTTTGGGAGATAGTTTTGTTGAAGCATTTCAAGTTGAGACGAATCGTACTTTCTTAACACTAACGGAAAAGCAACTAAATAGGAACCATAATATTAAAGTTGAATTAATGAACTTTGGACGTTCTGGATACACCCAAACTGAAGAATTATTAGTTATAAAAAATTGCGTCACGCAATTATCTTCAGATATGGTAATGTTATTTTTTTTGCCCTCAAATGACATTGAAGATGTGCATAGAGAAACCGCACCCGATCTAATACGCCCATTCTATCATATTTTAGAAAGCGGGGAATTGATACTGGATACAAATTTTGTTGACATGCGCGAATTCAAACTCAAATGCTATATAAACTGGTTTAAGCAACATTCCGCACTAATTTCTCTTTTTTGTGAAAGGTATAATCTTTATAAAAGACAAAAGAGATCCAAAGCCAAAAGCAGAGCAAATGCTATGGGAGGAGAAATATCGCCAAAAAAGTTAGCAGGTTATTTAAGCTTATGTACTGATAATGCAGATGCTGCATATTTTAGGAATTATAAACATAATAAGATATTGATTAAAGCTATTGCAGAATACTGTAAAGAGAAAGGAATCAAATTTATGCTAATCTCCATAGATAACAAAGCTTACATTCCAGAAGTTGAAAATAAATATAAACTTGTTGATCCAACTTTTGATCCGAATTTTTTTGAAGATGATTTGAGAAATTTTGCACAATCAATTAATGTGGAATATCTAGGATTACAAAGAAAATTCCGAAAGTCTTATGAAAACATAGGCGTTTTTTTACATTGGGGACACTGGAATTATGAAGGGCATAGAGTAGTAGCAAATGCCCTTACTGATAAACTGGAGTCAGTTATATATTCAAGTGAACAAGAAGAAGAACAAAATGAGTAAGTTTTCTAGTATTAAAGAATTTTGAGAGTTTCCTATGCTAGGATTTGATGTCTCCCGTCACTTTGGGGCAAAGCCTAACTTTAAATTATCAAGTAAATTTATAAAAGAAGTGTATTAAGTGCTGCATTACATGCTTATCATGGGTTAATGGGAGAGCCTATGTCCTTTATTCTTGAGCATGCTTACTGGGGAAAAGAATACTCGGAGAACGAAATCAAGGAATTCTTAGAGAGCAACAATATCTCTTATGAATACTTCTCTGATGATGATAAGCTCAAAGACAGAATTGTAGATGATCTTGTGGATGGAAAAGTTGTAGGCTTGTTTCAAGGCAGGTTTGAATGGGGGCCAAGAGCATTAGGAAATAGAAGCATTTTAGCAGACCCAAGAAGTGAGGAGATGAAGGACATAGTGAATACAAAGATAAAGTTTCGTGAACCTTTCAGGCCCTTTGCTCCAGTTATATTAGAAGAAAAAACAAGGGATTTTTTCCATGGAAATAATATTGCAAAACAATTTGCTGCAAGGTACATGCTTTTGGTTATGCCTTTAAAAGAATCGAAGGCAGAGACCATAAATGCGGTTAACCATATGGGAACGGGAAGACTTCAAACAATCAGGGAAGAATGGAATCCTTGATATTATCAAATTGTGAAGAAATTTGGCGAGGCAACAGGAGTGCCCGTTCTCCTTAATACATCTTTCAATTTGAGAGGTGAGCCGATAGTAAACTCCCCAGCAAACGCGTTCAACACATTCAGCAAAAGTGGAATAGATGTTTTAGTTCTAGAAAATTTTATGATAAGGAAATAGTCCTTATCATATCGTGTCATTGCGAGCTTTCGAAGAAAGCGTGGCAATCTCATACAGTGGTGCTTTCAATTATGGGTAATTTGCCCCGTTTATAAGAGGTAATTATGGGAGCGATAAAAAATTTTATATCCAGGTTTGGCATATTCAGAGAACTTTTAGTTTTTCTGTGGCAAAGAAAACTATGGTGGCTCATTCCGATGATAATCTTTTTAGTATTATTTGGACTATTATTGATATTTACTCAAAGTTCTGCAGTAGCACCGTTTATATACACACTTTTTTAATATAAAGGATTAAACATTCCTATAGAAATTAATTAAGCATTATTTTGATAAGCTATAATAAAGTAAAAAAAGGAAGTAGAAATGAAAGCTGAACTTAATGGGAAAATAAATGGCTAACGAAAAAATTAATAAAAAAAGTAAAAAAAGAAAGCTTCGGAAATTTGGCAAAATAAGACACTGTTTTATCAATGTGCTAATTTTGTTAGTGATCCTAATTGTAATGTTTTGTACTGGGGAATTATTTATACATATTTTTTTTCCATTACCTAAGAACAGCGGAAACCTGTATAGAAATGATTGGAATCGAGATTATCGAAAGTCAGTTTTCATTCCTAATGCTGAAGTGATAGATCAAGATGTGCCTACAAAAATTAATTTATTAGGATTAAAAAATAAAGAAATAGGTCTTCACAAAGCTAAAAACATTTTAAGGATATTGATGTTTGGAGACTCTTTCACTTATGGAGCTGGCCTTAAGATAAAGGAGACTTTACCCAGCCAATTAGAGAGGAGGTTGAATATAGAGAAAAGAGTTGATGTTGAAATTCAGGTGTTAAATTTTGGAGTTTCTGGAATGAACACATTTCAAGAAACAATGTATGCTTTAAACTATGGACTAAAATTTGATCCGGATATCATTATGATTCAATGGCTGTATAATGATATTGAAATGAATGGTTATACGCTTCAAGACTTTGAATATTTTGTGAGAAATCGCATTCTACTTAAAAAAAGCAATCAGGCATTCTCAGAGTTGGTGCCGGGAGAAGCGATAGGATCTTATAAGGATAACAAGAATATAAGGATGCTTTTTTGGAATTTCTATGAGAAACTGAAGAAAAAATCTAGGCTTATACATTTCGTTGGAATGCGAATGAAAGTGTTGTTGCAGAAACTTGGTTTAAATTTAAAAACATCAGAAAAGATAATATATTCTGATTTGGTGTCCGATGGGTTTAAACTAAGCTTCAATTCCCTTAAATTTATTAACAATGAAATAAATAAGCTTGGCATTGAGTTTTATACTATATTGTATCCTCCACTGCAAAAACTAGATGATGATTACTATAACGACCTAATAAATAAAAAAGTGGAGAACTTTTGTATAAATAGTAATATTAATTGTTTAAATTTATTTGATTGTTTTCGTGGAGAAGAACCTTCGAAATTACATATATCTAGAATTGACAATCACCCCAATCGATATGCTAATAAAATAGCATCAAGAGCCATAGAGAAATATTTAAAACGAGAATCAAAATTATTCAGGGGAAAATAATAGGAAGTAATTGAAATTATAGAAAAGCTGGAGAGTCTAAAAGAATTATATATGAAAGGAAATTCTAAATCCCTAAAAAAGTCTAATATTAGAAGTGTGGTAACAAATATTTCCCTATCTTTTATCATCTTTTTGATATTTCTCGGAGGTTTAGAAGGTATATTACGCATCACACATTTATTTGGGGCGCGAATTTCTTGGTCAGAACCAGATCCTGTTTTGGGTTACAGATTTACCCCTGGCCGAAAATATTGGTCTAATGAAGAGAATGATCATCCCATTACCGGAAGAATCAACAGTTATGGATATAGAGATAAAGAATGGTCACTTAAAAAACCTCCTAATACTTATAGAATTGCAGTTTTAGGAGATAGCTTTGTGGAAGCATTTCAAGTTGAGACGGATTGTACTTTCTTAGCACTAACGGAAAAGCAACTAAATAGGAACCATAATATTAAAGTTGAATTAATGAACTTTGGACGCTCTGGATTTACACAAACTGAAGAGCTATTAGTTTTAAAAAAAGAGGTTGTTCAGTTTTCTCCAGATATGGTTATATTGTTTTTTCTCCCAGGGAATGATATCGAAGATGTAAGCAGAGAAACTGCCCCTGATCTAATGCGCCCATTTTATCATATTTCAGAAAGTGGGGAATTGATACTCGATACAAGTTTCGTAGAAATGCGAGAATTCAAACTCAAATGTTTTATAAACTGGTTTAAACAGCATTCAGCAATGATTTCTCTTCTTTGTGAAAGGTATAATCTTTATAAAAAACAAAAGAGATCCAAAGCCAAAAGTGGAGCAAATGCTAAGGGAGGAGAAATATCGCCAAAAAAGTTAGCAGGTTATTTAAGCTTATGTACAGATAATGCAGATTCTGCATATGTTAGGAATTATAAACATAATAAGATATTGATTAAAGCTATTGCAGAATACTGCAAAGATAAAGGAATCCAATTTATGTTAATCACTATCAATAATAATGCTTATATTCCAGAAGTTGATAATAAATATAAACTTATTGATCCGACTTTTAATCCGAATTTCTTTGAAGACGATTTGGGGAATTTTACACAGTCAATCAATGTGGAATATCTAGGATTACAAAGAAAATTCCGAGAGTATTATGAAAACAGGGGCGTTTTTTTACATTGGGGGCACTGGAATTATGAAGGGCATAGAGTAGTCGCAAATGCCCTTACTGATAAACTAAGTTCAATTTTTAGGGTACTATGCCCCAGAAGAAATCATAAGGTGTTATCTCACGAGATTCCTTGATAAAGTTCATGTTGAGTACCTTAGAAACGAAAGATATAGTATAAAAAAAGGCATTTCTGATACTTACGAAATTTATGGGAAGAGAAAAGATCATAACAATGTACTTTTTAGATGGGCTAGTTCTAAAGTGGACAGTCGTCTCTCTTTAATAGAGCTATGTGTAAAACAATACTAATTGCAGGTGGTGCAGGATATATCGGTTCACATATGCTGAGAGCTTTACTCGAAGAAGGATTTAGCCCCGTTGTCTTCGACAATCTAAGCACAGGTCACAAAGAATTCATTCCTAAAAATACAATTTTCATTAAAGGAGATCTATGCAAAGAAAATGATATTCAAAAGATTTTCGAAAAGATTCCTATTGATGCAGTAATGCACTTTGCAGCCTCAGCACTGGTATCGGAGTCAATGAATAATCCTATTAAATATTATTATAATAATGTATCTGCCTTTATTAATTTGTTAAATGCGATGTTAAAACATAAAATAAAAAAGCTCATCTTCTCATCCACTTGTGCAGTCTATGGAGAGCCTAAAAGAGTACCAATAAGAGAAGATGATGATAATAATCCTACTAATCCTTATGGTCGTTCAAAGTTAATGGTTGAAAGAATAATAAAAGATATTGCCGAAACCTATGATTTTTCTTATATATCACTACGGTATTTTAATGTTGCTGGTGCTCATCCTTCCGGAGGAATAGGAGAATGGCATAATCCAGAAACCCATCTAATACCTAATATTTTAAAAGTTGCTAATGGTCAGAAGAAAAAATTAATAATTTTTGGAGATGATTATCCAACACCTGATGGTACATGTATAAGAGACTATATTTATATAGAAGACTTATGCCAAGCACATCTTTTAGCGTTGAAGGCATTAAGAGAAGGAATGAGAAGCGATGTATTTAACCTGGGAGATGGTAGCGGTTACTCTATAAAAGAAGTAGTACAGGCGGCAGAAAAAGTAATCAGTAAAAAAGTAAATGTTGAAATTGGATCGCGCCGTCTGGGTGATCCTGCGCGACTTATAGCTTCATATGAGAAAGCAAAGAAAAATTTAGGGTGGGAACCAAAAGCAGATTTAAAGAAGATAATAAAATCGGCTTGGGAATGGGAGAAAAGGATTCATTAGCATCAAATAATTATAGAATTTATTTTTTGTTCATTGATAAAAGAGGAATCACGAACATAGGGAAGAAGATTTAAATTCAAAATTGCTTACTTTGTGGGACATATTTTGATAGACATCTTTTATTTAATGTAGTCAAAGAAGAAAATCCAATATATTTAATTGGTTCCCTTCTATTTTGTGTGGGTAAAAGATTATATAATGGTCTTATCAATTCAGACCAAAAAAGGTCGCAATTTAAGGTGTATCTCCTTACAATATAATAAGGAGGATACCATTGAGAAAAAGAAAGACTTACGATGACAATTTTAAAGCGAGAGTGGCATTGGAAGTAATCAAAGGAGAGCGGACGATCTCGGAGATTGCGAGTCAGTTTGAGGTTCATCCCAATCAGATAACGAAATGGAAGAAACAAGAATGTCTCCAGTATTTTTTCTAAGAAGAAAGATCCTGAGATTGATGAGCTGAGGAAACTAAATGAAGAGCTGTACAAGAAGATCGGGAAGCAGAACATCGAGCTTGAGTTTCTAAAAAAAAAGTACAAGCAAATCCAGAACCTGTAAAGAGAGAGCTTGTGGAAAAGGAACACCAGCAATTGAGCATCCGGAGGCAGTGCGAGATTCTCTCTTTCAACCGGTCTTCTCTGTATTATGAACGGATCGGGTTGAGTGAGGAGGATCAGAGGATTCTCGATGAAATGGATAAGATATACCTGGATTTCCCCTTTTATGGGAGCAGGAGGATGAGCCGGGAGTTGAAGCGTTGGGGATATAAAGTTGGTCGGCACAAAGCCTGGAGCCTGATGCGGATTCTTGGGGTGGAGGCGATCTATCCCCGGAAAAGATTGAGTTTTCCTGACAAAGAGCATCAGATATATCCTTATCTTCTCCGTGATGTTGAAAATAGACCGGCCTGATATCGCGTGGGCGGCTGACATCACTGACATCCGGTTGAAGCATGGATTCGTATACCTGGTGGCGGTAATGGATATATACAGCCGTTATATCGTCTCTTGGCGGATCTCCAACACCCTGGAGCCGGATTTCTGTTGTGAGGCTTTAAAAGAGGCTCTGGAAAGAGGAAACCCGGAGTATTTCAACACGGACCAGGGGGCGCAGTTTACAAGCAAGAATTTCACCTCAATTCTCCAGGAGAAAAAGATTAAAATCAGCATGGATGGCAAAGGCCGTGTAATTGATAATATCTTCATAGAACGGTTCTGGAGAACTCTTAAGTATGAGGAAGTTTATACCAAATCCTATGAGACTGTAGCAGAATGTATAGTAAACATCGGGGAATTTATTCGAAAATATAATCAAGATAGGTTGCATCAATCCTTAGGGGAATACGATACACCTTTCGAGGCTTATCGGCAGATGCAAATGGCTGTGACATGATCAAGGAAATACACCTTAAAAAAGATTCAATTTTGGTCTTGACAACTGGACCACTTCACGTCTCAACGAATTCATGGATCAAACTTTTTTACATTTCGCAGAGATGTTCAACAAATTTTAGAGGTATCTGATTTAAAAATAGCATACTATCTTAGAGAAAAGTTTCCTGATATTAACAATTTTGCTGATAGAATGTTTGCAACATCATTTGGAAGGCTTCTTACAAGAAACGGTAGAAAAACTCTGAATATGTTTGAGTTGAACCAATACATTAATAAGTACTATTCTATTGGCAAATGGGTTTTTCATAATCCAAGAATAGCTATAAATATAATAAGAATTTTGCTTTCAAAAATTAAGAAGCTAAATAATAAAAATTGCTGATGGAAGCGTCTACAAAACCGTGATGAGATGTAATAAAAAACTTATTTCGAGCATCATCAAGCAACTTTAGGACAAAGCCTTCTCTTAAAAAATATAAAATATCTGAATTGGAAAGTTCTTTATAATTGGATAAAAAAGTGAATTATAATACGCCTCGCTTGAGTATTGGCATTCCTGTTTTTAACGGTGAAAGATACCTTGGTGAAACGCTAGATTCACTTTTAGTACAAAAATATTCAGATTTCGAGCTCATTATTTCAGATAACGCTTCGACTGACAATACCCAAGAGATTTGCAGCAATTATGCAGCAAAAGATAATCGCATTCATTATTTCAGAAATAAAATTAACTTAGGCGCAGCTTACAATTATAATAGAGTTTTTAATCTAGCTAAAGGGGAATATTTCAAGTGGGCAGCGCACGACGATTTGTATTCTCCAGAGTTTCTAGAAAAATGCATTGAGGTACTTGATAAGGATAATTCTGCAGTCTTATGTTATTCAAGAGCGAAGAACATTGATGAACATGGAAGAGTCCAAGCTAATTATGCATCTATTCCTAACTTCAATTTACCGAAGTCATCAATGCGTTTTTTTGGGTGCTTATGTGTTTCTCACGCTTATTATCCAATTTTCGGTGTGATACGTAGGAAAACCCTAAAAAAGACGAATCTTATTGGAAATTACCCAGCGTCAGATACAATTTTGCTAGCAAAACTTGTGCTGTTAGGTAAGCTTCATGAAATTCCTGATTATCTATTTTTTAAAAGAGATTGTCCGCAAAATTCTTGGAGGGCATATCCTTCCAGTCATGCGCGACAAGCATGGTTTGACCCAACTAGAATCAATAAGATTATATTTCCGCATTGGCGGCTTTTAGTCGAGCATTTTATTTCGATATTAACTACTTCGCTTAGTTGGGATGAGCAAATTAGGTGCTATATATACTTGATATGGTGGATTAGGCTAAATTGGAGATACCTAGCAAAAAACATAATTTTGCAAGAACCAAATGATTGACAATAATTTAAATTAAAAAAAGGAGAATAGAAATGAAGGTTGGAATACTTGCTGGAGGATTTGGTTCGCGGCTTGCTGAAGAAACAGAAATTAAGCCAAAGCCAATGGTAGAGATCGGCGGAAAGCCAATTCTTTGGCATATTATGATGTATTATTCTTATTACGGCTTTAAAAATTTTGTTATAGCTCTTGGCTACAAAGGTGAAGTGCTAAAAAAATATATAGTAGATTATTGTGCCCTCCAGAGCAATCTAAGCGTAAATTTGAAAGACGGTAAAGTCAAGATTAGTAATAGACATAAACAGGATTGGACAGTTGATTTAATTAATACAGGAATCCATTCCCAAACTGGTGGACGTATTAAGCAACTAGCTCCTTATTTAGGAAATAAAACATTCATGCTTACCTGGGGTGACGGAGTCTCTAATGTGAATTTGCATAAACTGTTGACCTTCCATCGCTCACACGGCAAATTAGCTACACTTACAGCTGTCCGCCCTCCTGCAAGATATGGGCATATTAAATTTGAGGGGGGAAAAGTAATAGAATTTACTGAGAAGCCCCAGATAGGGGAAGGATGGATAAATGGCGCATTTTTTGTCCTCGAGCCTGGAATATTTGATTACATTAAAGGTGACGACACAGTTTGGGAAAGAGAATCTTTAGGAAGATTGGCAAAAGATGGGCAGTTGATGGGTTATCAACACAGATCTTTCTGGCAATGCATGGATACTCTGCGTGAGAAATATTTTCTAGAGTCTCTTTGGCAGAGTGGTAATGCACCATGGAAGATTTGGAAAGACTAATATTATGCGAATATTAATAACTGGACATAAAGGATATATCGGCACAGTATTAGTACCTATGTTAATTGCTTCTGGGCATGATATTGTAGGGCTAGATAATGATCTTTATGCAGATTGTACATTCGGTGATGGAAAAAAATTTGATAACATCCCAGAGGTTAGAAAAGATATTCGTGATATTGAGGTCTCTGATCTCGATGGATTTGAAGCTGTCATTCATCTTGCTGGTTTCTCTAATGATCCGCTCGGAGATTTGAATCCAAAATTAACCTTTGAGATTAACCACACCGCTTCAGTGCGTCTGGCTCGCCTGTCAAAAGAAGTAGGTATTAGTCGTTTTATTTTCTCTTCTTCATGCAGTAATTATGGCGCAGCAGGTCAGGATTGGATGAATGAGGAATCAGAGCTCAACCCTGTCACTCCATATGGAATATCAAAAGTACGGGTAGAAGAAGATGTTATGCGATTAGCAGATTCAAACTTCAGCCCGACATTTCCCCGGAGTGGAACTGCCTATGGAGTATCGCCTCGTTTACGCTTTGACCTAGTTCTTAACAACCTTGTTGCTTGGGCTTTTACTACCGGTCGAGTTCATTTAAAAAGCGATGGTATGGCCTGGCGGCCTATTGTCCACATTGAAGATATTGCTCGTGCTTTTATTGCTATTCTACATGCTCCCCAAAATTTAATTCACAATCAGATTTTTAATGTCGGGCAATCAGAAGAAAACTATCGAGTACGTCAGTTAGCTGAAATTGTGGCAGAAACAGTACCGGGATCGCAGATTGAATATGTCCAAGGAGCAAGCGGAGATAAAAGATGTTATCGTGTGGATTGTAGCAAATTAGAGAAAATGCTCTCTGAGTTTAAGCCACAGTGGAATGCAAAACGAGGAGCGAAAGAGTTATATGAGACTTTTAAGAAATTCGGTTTAACACTTGCGGAATTTGAGGGTCCTAAATATCAAAGAGTTGCTCACCTTAAATATTTGCTTGCTTCTGGGCTTTTAGATGAGACAATGCGCTGGAAACAGCAAGCACGGACATGACAAATATAATGCAAAATCCAAAACTATCCTGCCGTTCCTGTCATGGCTCCGATCTTAAGCCGATATTATCTTTGGGGAAAACACCTCTGGCTGATGTTTTAATATCCGAAGAACAGCTTAGATCAACGGAGCTAATAGTTCCTCTTGATGTTGTATTCTGTCCCCATTGTTTACTTGTCCAAATCACAGAGTCTGTGTCTCCAGAGATTCTTTTTGGAGATGACTATCCATATTACTCCTCTGTTTCCCCTTCTCTTCTGGAACACTTCAGAAAAAGCGCTCTACAACTTATCAAATCAAGGAGGCTCAATTCAAAAAGCCTGGTGATCGAAGCAGCCAGCAATGATGGCTATATGCTCAGAAATTTTAAAGAAAGAGATGTCATTGTCTTGGGCATTGACCCCGCTCCTGGACCAGCTCAAGTTGCTCAGGAAAAGGGTATTCCAACAATCTGTTCATTTTTTACTAAGGATTTAGCGAGAAAATTAAAAGAAGAAAAGGGACTGGCCGCTGATCTCTTTCTTGCCAACAATGTTCTGGCCCATGTGCCAGATCTTAACGGCTTCGTAGAAGGCATCAAAATCATGTTGAGGGACTCAGGAGTAGCAGTAATCGAGGCCCACTATGTGGCTGATTTAGTTGATCGCTGCGAATTTGACACCATATACCATCAGCATTTTTGTTACTTTTCAGCAATGTTTTTAGATAAACTATTTCGAAGACATTCTCTCTTTCTCAATGATATAAAACGCATTCCAACTTATGGGGGATCCTTGCGCTTGTTTGTAGAGCATCATGAAAGCGTAAAAGAATCTGTCCGCAGGCTTTTGAATGAAGAATCAGACAAAGGCTTAGACAATATCGATTACTATATTGATTTTGCTGATAAAGCAAGAAAGATAAAGCGCTCACTTATGGATTTGTTGTGGAGACTTAAAAAAAAGGGAAAAAAGATCGCAGCTTACGGAGCAGCAGCCAAGGCAGCAACATTGTTGAGCTATTGTGAAATTGACAAGAGGATTGTCGATTATGTAGTCGATATGAATAAATTTAAGCATGGCCGGTATATGGGAGGAAATCATTTACCTATTTTTCCACCTTCAAAAATTGTTGAGGATAAGCCAGATTATGTTTTACTACTTGCCTGGAATTTTGCCGATGAGATTCTCCAGCAACAAGAAGCCTACCGAAAGCAAGGTGGCAAGTTTATCATTCCTATCCCGCAGCCAAAAATAATTTAGAAATCAATGCCATATAATAATAGTTAACGCTAAAAAGTTTTTTGTCCTACAAACAATGTCAATAAGGAGCGTATGTTATAATTGTGGTTCCCAAGATATGGAAGTCTTCTACAAGATCAAAGACATTCCAGTCCACAGTGTGCTTCTCTTCCAAACGCAAAAAGAAGCCATCAATTATCCAATAGGAGATATTGTGCTGACCTTCTGCCAGAACTGCGGGTTTATCTCCAATGTAGCTTTTGATTCCCGCCAGCAAGAATATTCATCTTGCTATGAAGGAACGCAGGCATTTTCTGCTAAATTTAACTCCTTTCATAAAAGTTTAGCCATGCGTTTGATCGAGCGATATGATTTACATAATAAAAATATCATCGAAATTGGCTGCGGACAGGGTGAGTTTTTAATGCTGCTTTGCCGGTTAGGGGGAAATCGAGGTATTGGCTTTGATCCGGCCTACTCCGGAAGAGGAAATAAAATTCAACAGAACGATCAAATTACTATCATTAGGGATTTCTATTCAGAGAAGTACGCCAATTATCAGGCTGATTTTATCTGCTGTAAGATGACGCTTGAGCATATTGAGCGGACAGCTGATTTTGTAAGTACTATACGTCAATCTATTGGAAATCGAAAAAAAACAATTGTTTTCTTCCAAGTACCTGACGTAGGGAGGGTTCTTCGTGACCTTGCCTTTTGGGATATTTATTATGAGCACTGTTCATACTTCAGTGTTTGTTCGCTAGCTTATCTCTTTCGCAATTGCGGATTTTATGTTTTAAATCTCTGGAGAGATTATGGAAATCAATATCTGATGATAGAAGCAAGACCTGATACAGGACAAGGAAGTTCTTCATTATCTCAAGAAGACAATCTTACTGATTTAAGCCAAAGCGTAAAATCTTTTGTTCAGAACTATCCTAACAAATTAAATGAGTGGCGCCAAAAATTGAGCGAAATCGAACAAAGCAGAAAGCGTGCTGTTATCTGGGGTGCTAGTTCTAAAGGAGTAGCCTTTTTAACCACATTGAAGATTCAAGATGAGATTAAATATGCAGTAGATATCAATCCCCATAAACATGGTACTTTTATGGCAGGGACTGGGCATCAGATTGTAAGTCCAGATTTTTTAAGAGAATTAAAACCAGATGTTGTGATTGCTATGAATCCTATCTACTATAACGAAATTCGTCAGTATTTAAAACGGCTAAATGTGTTAGCTGAAGTTATACCTGTTTGAATTTTATTAAAAAACAACTATAAAGCTTTGATTATTTAAATAGGCATGAAGATTTAATAATGAGCAATAAAGTCAGCTCAATAAGAACAAGATGTCCTGTTTGCAAGGCAAAAGGGATTGATATTATTCTTGAAATTACCAAGATTCCTGTTCTTTGTAACCTCCTCTGGCCATCCCAAAAAAAAGCTTTACTGGCTACAACTGGAAATATTGAACTTGGATTCTGTAAGAATTGCGGCCATATTTTCAACGCAGCTTTCGAGTCTGAATTGGTGGAATACACACAAGCTTATGAAAATTCACTTTATTTCTCACCTCATTTCCAGGATTATACAAAATCATTGGCAACATATTTAATTAATCGCTACTCTCTTTATGAAAAAAATATCATTGAGATCGGGTGCGGTAAAGGCAATTTTTTGAAGCTTATGTGTGAACTCGGAAACAACCGCGGGATTGGATTTGACCCAACTTACAGTCCTCAACAAAGCGAAAATAATAACTCAACAGAAAAAATTACTTTTATACATGATTTTTATTCTGAACATTATTCCTCGTATAAAGCTGATTTCATTTGTGCCAGACATGTACTGGAGCATATTCAAAATCCCTGTGATTTTTTGAGCACTATACGCCGTTCTATAGGAAAGAGACTTAAAACAGCAGTGTTTTTTGAAGTACCAAATGCACTGTTCACATTGCGAAATCTTGGGATCTGGGATATCATTTATGAGCACTGTTCATATTTCAGTGCCTATACGCTATCCTATTTATTTCATTCCTGTGATTTTAAGGTTTGTGATTTAAGAGAAACATACAATAGTCAGTATCTTACCATAGAGGCCTTACCAGTTAAAGATTATGAGATTTCAAAATATCCTTACTATACTGATACCGATCTTGAAAGTTTAGCTTCAGAGATAAAATTATTTGCGGGAAAATATAGACAAAAGATAGAGTATTGGCGCTGTAATCTGAAAAAAATGAAACAAAGAGGAAAAAAAGTTGTAGTATGGGGGGGAGGATCCAAAGGAGTGACGTTTTTAAATATTATTGGAATTCAAGGCCTTATTGATTATGTAATAGATATTAATCCACGAAAGCAAGGAAGATATATTGCAGGAGCAGGACAGCAAGTTGTGACCCCAGAGTTTCTGCAAATTTACAAACCAGATGTAATAATAATTATGAACCCGATATATAAGGATGAAATTCAACAGATTTTACAAAAGCTTAGCTTAAATCCAGATATATTGCGTGCTTAATTGTTATAAACAATTTTATTTTAATAAAAAGATTTTCTTATGGTATGCTCATTTATCCTAATAAAGGTTATAACAAGAAATTTGAAATAAAATAATCAAAATAGAAATAAAGATGGCCAAAAAATTATCGAGACGAAAATTTCTTGAGATTACAAGCAAGGACTTTTTCGCTGGGATTGTAGGAATGAGTTTAACTCGATCTACACGAAACATGCTCCTGCCTTCTACAGATTGCGACCTTGTGGTAGCAAAAGGTGGAAGTTTTTCTGAACCATTTATAGCCGCTTATTACCGTCTTAAAGTGGCTTTAGATGCTATTGGAGGCATTGGGTATTTCGTGAGTGGAAAGAAAGCTCTTATTAAAGTCAACGCTATAGACTCCAGATATCACTTAGGTAATACTTCTAGTGAAGTTGTTGGGGCTGTAGTTAAATTGTGTATAGAAGCTGGAGCCAAATCTGTTACAGTTTTGAGCCACGATAAAGGATGGGAAATGCCCATTAACAAACATCCTTCTCTAAAAGAAGCTATTATCAGCCAAGGTGGAAAGCTTCTCAAACTAACAAATAATAAGAGCTATTATGTTAAGCAACCTCTAAATAAAGGAAAATGGCGCAACCTATATGTCGCCAAAATTCTTTATAATCCTGATACAGTGTTAATTAACGTCCCCCGGGCTAAAACACATCCATGGACCTGCTACACTATGTGTATTAAAAATCTAATGGGGCTAGTACGGGACATGAGTCATTTTCATAGCACGGGTGGTGCTAATTGGACTGAATTTCCTGTCAGGCTGTCTACAGCCTATAATTATATTTTCAGGAAAAGAATAGCCCTCAATATTCTGGATGCAACATATCTTGTATATGGATGGCATAGCCCTTCTCCTGAAAAGATGGGAACTTTCAAAGAAAATGCTATATTTGTTGGCCGAGATGCTCTTGCTGTGGATTCATATGCAATCGAGATGTTCCATCGGCGAGATCCAGAGAAGTTCATGACCTCCCTTGAAGATTGGAATAAAATAGGAAATTTTTACGCTAAATATAATTATTCGCAAGGAAACTATATTAAAGAGTGTTATGCTCTTAATGCAGGAGAAGCTGATCTGACAAAACTAAAGATTAAAATGATTGATCTAGATAGTTAAACAACAATATTGAATCTCTTTTTTTTGCTAGAAGATTAACTTGACTTAAAACTTTGTATAAGCAGGTGATCAAATTGCCTCCGCTTTTCAGAAGATCTATAAACCAGCCCTTTGGGATGAACTTTGGAAGAAATATCTTAAAATGCATAAGCAGTTAATGTTTTCTAAATTGATAGTTTCCTATGCATGAATTTGATCTTTCCCGTCAATTTGGGACAAAGCCTAATAGTAAGATTGGTTGGTTTTAAAGGCAAAATAATCTGGGATGCTACAAAACCTGACGGTCAGCCAAGAAGATGCTTGGACACAACAAAAGCAGAAAAAGAGTTCGGTTTTAAAGCAAAGACAACATTTGAAGAAGGGCTTAAAAAGACGATTGAGTGGTATAGGGAGCGACACAAAAGAAATAAATGAGATTTGAAACACTGGCAAGGGCAAAGATATTCAAATTAAAGAACTTGCCAATTTAATAAAACAAATCGTGGGATTTAAGGCTGAAATAAAATGGGACAACTCAAAACCCGACGGCACACCAAAGGAACTTTTGGATGTTGGAAGAATGGATAAATTGGGGTGGAAAGCAAAAGTAGAATTGAGAGAAGGACTTGAGAACGTCTATAGAGAATATTCGAAAACAGCTGATGGATAATCAGATAAAAAATGAGTCTAGAGAGATACATAATAGAAAAGATTTGAGGTTAAGAATGGCAGAGGATTTTTGAAAAATGCGTATAGGATATTGTACTTGGACAAATCCATATGATAAAAAATCATGGTCGGGTTTGCATTATTATATAATGAAAGCATTGGAAAAGTGTGGAGAGGTAATACCCTTGGGTCCTCTCGATAATCGGTTTGTTATATGGGGAAAAATTATCAATAAATTAAGTAAGAAAATAAGCGGTAGGCAATTTGCATATATGCATTCACCTTTTATTGCTTATGATTTCGCTCGAAGATTAAAGAAAAAAATTGCAAAACATAGAATTGATCTTTTATTCTTTTCAGGGGGAAGTTTTATTTTAGCTTATCTCGATGTAAACAATCCAATTTTATACCTAACAGACGCAACTTTCAAATCAATGATAGATTACTATCCTTCTTTTTCTAATTTACTGAAAATATCAATAAAATATGGTATGCAGATTGAAACAATGGCTATTAAAAAATCTAACAAAGTAATTTGTTCTTCAAAATGGACTGCCGAATCTGTAATAAAAGATTATGGCTGTAGTAAAGATAAAGTATACACTATTCCTTTTGGCGCTAATATGGACATGGTCCCTTCTAAAAATGAGATTGTCTCAGGTAGAAAAAATCGCCGTGCTGTTTGTAAACTTCTTTTTGTAGGAGTTGATTGGATTCGTAAAGGAGGAAAAATTGCATTTGAAACGATGGTTGAACTGAATAGGAGAGGTATAAATACAGAGCTTGTTGTTTGCGGGGTAAATCCACCCAAAGATATTCAACATGAGAAAATGAGAGTGGTTGGTTTTTTGGACAAAAATTATGTTAATCAAAATGCAAAGTTGCAGCAGCTTTATTTGGAGTCTTCTATTTTTATTTTGCCAACACGCAATGAATGTGTTGGCATTGTATATTGTGAATCTGCTGCTTATGGATTGCCGGTTATTTCTACATACACAGGCGGTGTTCCTTCATATGTAAAAGATGGAGCAAATGGTTATTTGCTTGCTTTGAATGCAGATTATCACAATTACGCTGATACAATTCAAAAAATCTGGAGTGACAAAGAGGAATATTATACTTTATGTAAAAACTCTAGAGATAAATATGAAAACGAGTTGAATTGGGATAAATGGAGTAATAAAGTGAAAGAAATAATACATAGTTTTTAAAGGGCAAAATTATTAAAGGTAGTTCTTTGGGAAGTTCAATTTGTTAAAAAGGTAATTATAAAATATTGGAGTTTGTCCCAAAGTGACGGGAAAAAGTTGACATGAATACAAAAGAAGGGCTACAACCTTTAAATGAACCAATTTCAAAAAAGGAGGTAGTAACCCTATGGACAAACTCGAAATCAAGATCATCCTTTCCTATAAAGTACCAGAAAACGGTCTTACAATCAACGGAATATTGCGAGGCCTTCAGGAAGATCAAAACAAACTGATGCGTAATATGGTTAAGGCGATCCTTTCTGCATTGGAAAAGGAAACGATAGATGGGCATATATCCAGCCATATGAGCCTCTCCCCATTGTTTTATATGTTAACTCATGGAGATAATTAGGTATCAGAGTAAGAAGAAAGTTGATGTTTTGTAGAAAAGCCATACAATTTTCTTGGGTGGTTTGGAGTGTATCTACCAACATTGTATGAGAAGTCAAATATGACTGTCTCTTTGTCCAGAATGTTTGCCCAAACTACACGGGGGAAGCGCCTATTAAGGAAATTGATGGTCCCGGGAATTGGGAGCCTCTCATGAACAGTAAGAATGGCATCTCGTGTAGCATCGCTCCAAAATCTAGTTACAATAAAAAGGAGGTATGTAATGGCAGTAGTAAACATTGGGGTTGATCTGGACAGTTAGCGGAGTGAAAAAAAATTTAATTAACACCGATTTTCGCGGAATTTTAACCGTCATAGGAATATAAGATTTTCACCCAAGATTCACCCAAACTTAAGTGTATATTTTATGCCATCAAGCCATGAAAGCGATTGAGGTAAACGCTGCCATGGAACAGCCCTCAAAATAGGATTATGAGCTCTGCGGGGGTAGGTGATTATAACTCCTCCCTCTTTGACACTCAAGTTTGCCTTGCCTTGAACAAAATGTCTGTAGATTTTAGGCGCATCGCATTGTTCAAAGCCACGAAGTTTCTGGGCAAGCATACTGTAGAGAGTATCGGCCACCATGGT
>Ga0268278_1000728_pt1 | contig 21524 bp, 17 predicted proteins | sample saktaG_3_FD_190135 | JGI IMG/M metagenome (GOLD analysis project Ga0268278, IMG submission 190135) | Saline water microbial communities from Sakinaw Lake, British Columbia, Canada - sak_2010_1_5_55m | ecosystem: Environmental > Aquatic > Non-marine Saline and Alkaline > Saline ...
CTTTATATCTCTCTACAGACATGCCATGTGCCAAGACCCCGACAGACCCTCTTAGAATCTCACCATTTGCGATTCTTTTGTATAGGCTTCCGTTGCGAAAACGACGTCGCCATCTGCATTAATTTTTATTTACGAGGCTGTATAATTCACTTCAGGAAGTACGGTCTTCCCTATGGCCTATCTGTTTCCCTGTGTACGCTTCATCTAATGGTTACCCATTTTGATGCAACACTCGATATGGGTGGTTGGCTAGACCTTACCCAACAAGGACTTTCACCCTGCAAGAAATATAGAGCTTCTTGGCGCTCTTCCGCTAAAAATTACCGGATTATTGGGCATTAACAACCATCTCCTGTCACATTCTAATTTTAAGGTGTTTTCCCATAAATTACTTTCATATCAGGACGTTCAGTACAGTAGTAATGAACCCAAACATAAACGTGGTTAAATAATGCAATTATCAAAGCTGCTTTCGAGAGTAAAAGTAACCCGGGTAAATAGAGAATCAGGAGACCATAGACATACATCCCATTGTCCGTGTAACGAAAAATACCTCCTTTCACATAGGGTTCGTTATAGTTTTTATCAAAATGGTCGATCCCGTAAGCTCTTTTAATAGTAAAGTATCGTATTACAGAATAGAAAAGATAAATGACAACCGGAGCGATTAATACCGCTAACATCCCTTTTTCATCTGGTGTTTTATGACGTTTTAGTTTTATTGTTACTTTGACAGCAGTTGTCTGAATTTAGTTATATGATTCTCCAAGGCTTCTCTAATGATGTAAGTCTGGTGGTAGGTAATAAATTTTACTCCTAAATCAAGCCAGTATTTTATCGCATCCGGTGATGCTACAACCATACCGGCTGCTTTTCCGGCATTTACTATTTTTTTAATCGCTTTTTTTATTATATCTTTTACTAGCGGGTTATCAACTTCTCCCGGGTAACCCAGTGATTGGGATAAATCCAATGAACCTATTAGAATAACATCTATTTCTTTAAGTTTAAGGATTTCATCCAAATTTTCAATCGCTTCTTTGGTTTCAAATTGCACAATGATCATTATCTCATTGTTTGAAGTCTGGATATGCTTATTTAAATCATTGGTAAACCCATAACCGGCTGCACGGCTTATACCTATCATTCCTCTAAATTTTTTTCTTTTTTCATCTCCTTTTTGTATATATTTAGTTAAAAATATTGCCTTTTTAGCATCTTCTACGGTGCTAATCATGGGAAAAACGATTCCCGTTGCCCCCACATCCAATGCCTTTAAAACATAATTTTTTTCATTTTCACTGACGCGGATGACCGGAACCATATCGGTTCGCTCCGCTGCGCAGATCATTGGAATACATGTTTCAGCTGACATTGGGCCATGTTCTGTATCCAATATAATAAAGTCGTATCCCGAGTAACCACACATTTCAGTTAAATCCATAGAATTAAATCCTTGAAAAATACCCAATATCGGTTCTCCGTTTATCAATTTTTCCTTTGCTTTATTTTTTTTCATCATTTTACTCCTTAAATACCTTAATTTAATCTCCTCTTTAGGGATTTTAATGGTTTAATAAAATTTTCCTTCTATTTTATTTAATGAAACAATTTTCCTTTACTTTTGTGAACCTGTGAGGCCTGACCCCGATGTTCCCATAATGGAACCTCCTGATATTAAATTATATGTTTTAAATATACTTATACTGTATCGGTTGTCAAAAGTCCTTCTTTTTGAAAAAAGATTCTTTACTTTTAAATTATTTCTCATCAATGACACGGGTAATATTTCCCTCTCGCTCTAATAAAGCTATAAACTGGGCTCGCTCCATTAAATGCTTTAGTTTTTGTGGTGGAAAATTGAATAGAGATAAAAATAGTTGTCCGCCTAATATGCCACGAGTACCCCAGGTCCTTTTCCCATTTCCATTGATATTTTACTTATTAAGTTTAATTTTTTAAAATCAAACCCTACACGAAAATAACAGTCGTCATGGGGACGATTCTTCTGACAACCACCTCACGGAAACCCTTATAAAATAAGGCTTTCCGTCCACATCCAAAATAAGCCATTTTAAGCTATCTTAAACAGCTATTTCAAAAACAGGAACAATCACCTTAGGCAACCTCAAGAAACGCAGCTACGGCAATTTTTCGCTAAAACCCTTATTTTGTAAGGCTTTTAGCCTCCTAAAAATGCTACTTTTATCCATTTTTTGCCCCATTTTCTCCCTATTTTGGGCTACTATCAACATCCCATATAACAATAAAACGCAGAAACCCTTATGTTTACTGCGTTTTAGAGCCTTGCCATTTTTCCTATAAAAACGGATAATGCTCTAATCCTACATATATTTATCTCTCTTACTTAACTAAAAAACAGTTTTTCTGTTTCTCTATTTTTCTCTTTATTAATTAAACCGTCCTCTACCATGTTCAGTAAAGTCTTGTAAAATAAGGTTTTAGGGATTACAAAAGCCAAGGGCTGATATTTATCTATATATGGTGGAGGCTAGTAGACGAGTTTCGCAACTTTTGCATGTGTGAAGAGACTGAAAAAGTGTGTCACAAGTTAGAAGAAGCAATTGGGGTCTGTTAAGAATTTAAAAGAGCAGAACCTCAATATAGAAGTTCTGTCTATGTTATTACCTGGCTCACCTTATTTGAAATCTTTGGAACTTTTTGCTGGAGTAAAATTATATAAGAATAACAAAAAACCCATAAACTAAAAGAGTTAATTTATCCTCCTATTAGAATTCTAAAAAATATATAGTAAAGCACAAGCACAACCTCTTTCTTCGATCAGGGTTCAGTTAAAATGAAATATTTTTTTAAAAATATCGTATAAAGAATATTAAGCCTGTCTATACCATCTATAGGACAATATAGACAAGCTTAATAGAAAATAGTATCTAATCTTCTACTATACAGACATTGTTCCAAGAATAACAAAGAAAATACCAGCAACAACACCAGCTGCCAATGCATAGGGAAGCTGAGTCGTTACATGATCAATATGATCACTGCTTGCTCCCAGGGAAGAAAGAACAGTGGTATCAGAAACCGGAGAACAATGGTCTCCAAAAAGGCCTCCGCCAACTACCGCACCTATGGTTACAAGCACAACAGTAGAAATGGTGCCTCCAGAGAGGTTCATAGCAATAGGGAGAGCAAAAGGAGTAAGAATGGCATAGGTACCCCATGATGTTCCTGTAAAGAAAGAAATTAATCCACCGGTAATAAAAACAATGAGCGGAAGCATTCCTGCAGTCATCCATGACTTGGTAATTGAAATAATATATGTTTGAGCACCCAAACTTTTAGAGATAGTATTGATACAATAAGCCAACGCAAGTATCATGATAGCAGGAAGAACACCTTTGATACCTTTGACTGCTAAATCCATTCCATCTTTAACTCCCTTGAAATATCCTCCTATTGCCATAGCAATAGTCTGATACATTACTGCTGCAAAAAACGCCTCAAGAATCTTTGTGCTACCAAGAAATATAAATGTACCAACAGCAATAGTAACAATTATTAAAACAGGGATAAAAAGATAGACCAAGAGACTTGTTTTTTTGCCTTCCAAAGGTTCTATTTGATCCAATTCTTCGCCTATAAGGGGCATAGCACCATCACGGAGAACCTTCCCTTCATTCTTTGCACGTAATTCAGCTTTTTTCATAGGACCAAAATCAGGAACTATATTGAAGGCAATAAGACCTGTGAGAATAATAGCAAACCAACCATAAAAATTGTAGGGAATTGACCTTATAAAAACTGCCATACCCTCTCCCACATTCGTAATGGGTCCATAGCCCTTCAAAAGACCAGCAATATAAACCGCCCAGCCACTCAAAGGGATAAGGGTACATACAGGAGCACTACCCGAGTCAAGAAGGTAAGCTAACTTTTCTCTGGAAATCTTATATTTATCAGTCAGTGGCCTTACAATTGGACCACTAAAGAGCGGGCTAAAATAATCGCTAAAGAAAACGAAGATGCCCAAAAGCCAACCGAAACCGGAAGCGGCTCGCCGTGAACGGATTCTAGTAGCTGCCCAATCACCAAAAGCCTTGATGACACCCGCACGAAAATAAAAAGCTATCATAATCCCTATAGATATTTCTATCATCATTACCCAAATAAAGTCTGCATTACCCAATGCTTTTTGAAATAGCTTGGAAAGACCTGTGGCTGGATCAACACCAGTAATAACAACACCAGTAAGACAACCAATAATCAGTGAAAATACAGCATCTTTTGTTTTAAACGCTAAAAACAAAGTAAGGAAAATCGGAATTAGAGAAATAATTCCATAATTTACTGATTCATCCATTTTTTTAAACTACTCCTTTTTTTGATTTAAATTTTTTTCTGTAATTTTTTAAACATTAAGAATTTCTTGTCTTTCACCTCCTTTCCATCCGAAAAAGACACCTTATAGAATCTATCAATCAGGCTAAAAGGTTTTTTAAGATAATCGCAATTCATTAACACAGATGCAATTCTGATTACTGATTCTATATAGGAAGTCTCCGCACTGATTCATTTACCTGGTTTAACCATAAACTCAAGACGACCAATCGAAACTATTTTGAACTTTAATCCCTTTAAAACCAAGTCCCTACGTTTACATCCCCTTAACAACAGGTGTCCTTTATATACCTCTTCTTTTATCTCTAAACAATTATCCATTCATCCCAATTCAGGATATGATGTTGTAACTTCCCTATTCATTTCGTTTAAATAGTATAAGACTTTAATAATAACCTATAGCAGCAACTAGATACCTTACCATAGTAATGAAATCAAAAACAGGTAATCCTGTCATTTTTCTTATTCCTTGTGAAAAAGGCGGTAAATCTGTACATTCTAAAACAAACGCTCCAATAGAAGGATCTTTTTCTAAGGCATTAATTGCAGTAGATACTACTTCTTCTCTAATAATATCCAAATCGATATTCTCATCTGGAGAGGTAAATATTTTATTCCATTCTAAGCATTCTTCCATCCCCAGAACTGAAACATTGAGGCTGTCAGGTACCCCTGCATTTTGAAAATGATCCCTAGTTAAAAGCTTTTTGTTAGCAGTGATTACCGTAACTGTTTGGGAAGGACTTAATGTAGTTGCCACAAATGGGATTTGCATAAGACTGGATGTAGCGACAGGAACTGTAAGGCTTTTTGCAAGTTCTTTCTGAAAAATTGCATTAAATCCACAACTTGTTACAATAGCTCTTACACCCTCTTCTATCATCTTCTTTCCGTAAGTAACCATTTTTTTCATAACATCAATATCTGGCTTTTCTAATATTGTATGGATATTAGCTCCTGGAACACGACTAAAGATCACCGGAAAATCGTATGAATCGGGATTTGTACTGTTTCCCTTGAAAGATTCTAACTGAACCAATCCACGTGGAGCGGTACCCTCCTCCCAACATAATATCCCAATAATAGGTTTTTCATCTTTATACAAATAGAATCACATCCTTTCTCTCTATTATTTTTAATTTGTAAGGAAGTACTCAAAATTAAAAAAGAAAGACATCTCATATTTGTCTTGCAGGAGATATCTTTTCAGATTACTATTTCTCCGACATTAGTAATTTTTACAAGATTGTGTGAAAAGGATATATTTGTAATAACAGATTTATAAATTAAAATTAAAAGAGTTGTCCTTTCTGACCTTCAAGTTTTATTTGGCTATTAGTAACACTGATAAAATGTGTAATGTTGTTTCAAGTTCTCTACCTTTCTCTATCTGTGAACCATGGAGGAGAACAATGGTATTCCCTCCCATATGTCCCTTAACAAAATTTAACCTTATGGTTCCATTTCTCCTTTCCAGTCAAATTCCATGCGACGAATATCCATACCACGTTTTTGTAGTTCTTTCAAGGAATAGTCAAAGGGCGCGTCCATTGGAGAAAGCAAACCTTTCTTTTTTAAAATGCCATCAAGAATCATCTGAGCACCGATACTTGCAGTAAAACCTACAGTTCTCTGCATAGATGTAAATCCGGTTTCAAGGTTTCTCTTGTCAATGATCTGGTAAATAATCCGGGTAGGTTTACCATTCTTTAATCCCCTGCCGTCAATTCTTATCAGGGCAACATCTCTTTCATTCTCTCCATAATAAAATTGCTTTTGAGAAGCAAGAATATTTGCAACAAACTGATTAGGTGATATCTTTATGCCCTCTACTTCCACAGGCTTATTATCAATTAATCCACTTTTGGCCATTACATACCAGAAAGCCCCATGTCCTGTCCAACGGCAAATATATCTCCCCATATTGAAAACCTTCTCCTTGATCCCAAGGAGATCAGCATAGTGTACAGAATCCCCATTTGCAAAACATTCTAAAGGAAATCCTATTTCATCAAGTTTAAGAACATGTGTATTTTCCGGGGCAAACATTTCATCTGCCTTAATATCAATAGATTTACCCTCAGATATTACCCGCGCTGAACGAAGATAAGAACCCAAAACACCGGCAACAGACCATGTAAATTTATAGTGAATAGGATTATTACCTGCCTCCTTATCTGGAAATCCAGCACCATAGGAATAAAAAACTTGCACTTCATCTAACTCATTTATAACCTGTTTGCTTAGAACTAGATCTATTCCAGGATCCATACCAAATTCGCATAGAATAGAAATATCTTTTTTTCGGGCTTCTTGATGAAGCTTTTCTAAATCTTTCTCTCTTTGCTGCCTCTTGCGCTTATCTTGTTCGTTTATATTAGAGAAATATGAAGAACTGACTAGATTAACACCAACCTCTGCAGCCATCTGTCCCATAGGGTAGGCAAAGGTATTGGGTAAAAGTTCTATAACGATATCTACCTTTTTCATAAGATCCATAATAGCAGATGTGTCAGTGGCATCAAGGTTTACTGCTTTAACTTTTTCTGATCCAATCTTCGTTATATATTTACTGAGATCGGGGGAACTATCTGCAACAATGACTTCAGAAACACTATCACTTTTAATAATGTCATAGAGAGTTGCTTTTCCCTGCATCCCCAAACCCAACTGTAGAACTTTTTTTCCTTTCATCGATAAAACCTCCATTTTTTTATTAAAAATAAAAATTACCGTTCAGTATGTCAATCAAAAAAGATTATTATAATAACTCTTCTTTCTCTAAAAAATTAATCCCTTCATTCTCTAGTTCAAGCAGAACAGGATTATAAATGTCTTCATAAACAGGAATGACCACACCTTTACGGGTTATTTTACCTTCCACAATCAGTTTGGCTCCAATTGCAGGAGGAATGCCTGTTGTTCTGGCAACGGATGTATCTTTATCAGCATTTCCATAATCGATAAATGTCGAAGTGTATTTTTTCGTTATATTTTCTCCTGGGAAGTCAGCAATATACTCATGCTGCATAATAACGAGATCCCGTTCGCTTGCTCCAAATTTCAGTTTTTTCAAAAAGAGGTAGCTCAAAATATCCTTATTTGACCCTTTAGCATAAGGCAAAAGTTCATTGCAAAATAATCCAAGCCATTCAATCTTTTTAAGTACTGCCGAATAAGCATCTAATCCAAGGTATTTGGCTACTTTTGCAGGCAAATCAGAGTCATTGGAAGCCCCAATTAATTGAGCGGTAAATTGCTTGTATGATAGCCCTTTAAGGGATTTTTCTTCTTCCTTAAACATTCCAAGGAGACCTAATTTTTTCATAGTCTCACACCATCCAATGTAGCGAATAGTAGCCCTATAAATATCTTTAACCCCATTTATGCCATATAATTCAATATATGGAAAGGAATTACCATTGGGATATTCTTCGAACCATCCAAGGTCAGAAAATTCCTTAAAGGAATAATTTTCCATGAGGTGAGCTCCTGGAATATTTACCTTTTTACCATTATTTAAAAATTCAGCCGAACGCTCACAGGTACTAATAAGACCGGCAGGAAACCAGGAAATCTTGTATCCAAAAGGATTAGTGTTGGATTCGGATGCAGGAAGTGCACCACACCAGGAGTAAAAACTTTTAATCGCTCCACCATTTTTTTGAATCTGGTGAATAGTGCGGACTGCTGACATATGATCGATACCTGGATCCAGTCCAAGTTCTGAAAGGATAATTACATTTGATTTTACCGCTTCTTGATTTAGAGATTGTAATTCCTCTCTAACATAATTCGTTCCTACCATTGGCTTTCCGGCGGCTATGCAAAGTTTGGCAATCTGCAGTTCAAGGGAAGACGGCAAAAGATTAATCACCACATCACTTTCAGATATCATAGTTTTAAATTCTTCAATCTCACTTGCCTTAAAAGCCTTGGCTCGAAAGTGGTTACCTATAATCCTCTTTGCATTGCTAATATCTCTATCAATAACCATAACTTTAAAATCAGAATGCCTTAAAAGATATTGAACGCAAGGCTTCGCAACGCGACCTGCTCCAAGCACGAGGATATTATACAATTTTACATTCACCCTCTTTGTATTTTTAAACTCATGGAAATAACAAACTTTTTTTTCAACAAATATTTATGTCATTTTTTTTAAATCTTCTACCAGGGCTTAAACAATAATTTGTAAGTTGAAGAAATATGTTCTCTCATTCTTTTCTTGGCAATTCCAGCATCGTGATTTACAATTGCATCAATAATTTCTGAATGATCTTTAAAACTTGTCCTTTCATATGGTGTAAAACATTTATTGGAACTCTCAGGTTGATAATTGTAAAAACTATCAAAATAAAAAACAAAGATTTGAGACCGCCAATATATTTGCTTAATAAAACGGTCCAGATATTTATTTCTACTTATTCGGGCAATACTTAAATGTAACTGTTCATTTACTTCGGTATATGCTTTTTTATCAAAGGAAAGATACGCATCTTCTTCCTTTTTGTGAAGCAGTTGTAGAAAGGCAATATCATCATCAGTAACATTCATCGCGGCTAAGAAAGCAGATTCTCCTTCTAATGCTTCTCGTGTAAAAAAAATTTGTTTAACATCTTCTCCTGTAGGAACGGGTATTGTGACTCCTTTTTCTGGGGTTTTTTCTAATAATCCGTCTGCTACCAATTTTATAATAGCATTTCTCACAGGCGTACGGCTGACTTTAATTTTTTCTATAATCTCTTTTTCTAAAATGCGACTTCCGGGATTAAGCTTATGTTCTATAAGAAGCCCTAATAAATAACTATATACCTTCTCTTCAGCACTTACTTTTGTCATATTCTCCACCTATTATAATAAATTACAGGTATACTTTCATGTATACATGCATGTATACCTATATTATATCCTACTTTGCATATATGTCAATGCCCTGTTTGAGTCCAATACATTTGCGCCATTTCCGCATCTCTGTTATTTAACTTACTACAATATTCAATAGGAGCCAAAAGATTCAAACTTCGATGAGGTCGATAGAAGTTATACTCTATTAGACAATCATATAGTATTTCATTAATCTTGCTTACACTGGTCTCTTCGTAAAATCTGTCTAGCTATTCACCCTGGACCGTGCCATTCATTCTCTCTACAAAGGCATTCATCTTGGGAGACTTGGGATAATTTAAAATAATAGGGGCAGACACCCATTTATCACAGCTTATTTTAATGTGAATTATTTTAAGTATATTTTTTAATTATCCTTGCTAATCTTGTGGTTTTTTACCTAGTTTAACACTTATAATAAAAATATTAGTATTTAAATTTGATTTATCTTAAAATTAGTAAAAGAGTTATTATTATTCCTAAAACTACAATAATAATAGTTTTGGAGTATTTAATCTGATAGTAGATATCTCCTTTGCCGATTTCAGGCACAGGGATTGGATCTAGAGGTAATCCATTCTTAAGGGCTAAATTGCGTATATCCAATAAATGAATGATGGGTATATCTTTTTCTGCCATTTCATAAATTATGCCTCGATTTGGCTGATGACAGATTTTAAGATTTTTACTTAGTCCAGGTGGAATTTTAAGTACTTCTGGGCATTCTCCAAAATTAGCTGAAGCGCCTCCAATATTTACGAATAACTTAATTTTGTTTTCTTTAGCATTTTCAAAATAAACTTGCAATCTTTTCTGAATGCTCTCTTCAAGAGTAGTTTCTCTTATTAAAGGTATCTGGTTCCTTTGAATAGCAGATAAAATAAAATTTTTACCTTCTTCGGTTAATCCTCCTCCATTATCTTCTTCTGCTCCTATTGAAGAAGCCACTGTTCTATAATTTAATAGACCTTGTCGGTAAAGAATATTTTCCATATCTAACCAGGTTAGTGCAGGAGTATTTGCTCCCCACATAGATGAGCCCAGAGCACAGATAGTAATTGGTTTTAGGTCTAAAGCTTTTGCGGCTGATAGAGTGGCCAGGATTAGAGAAGGAAATGATCCGGATGCCCCTATGGCAATTACATCACCTCTTTTAAGCCCTGCTTTTATGAACAGATCTATTAAAAGGGCTGCAAAATCTGGATTGGTGGCAGTTCTTTTAGCGGTTAAATTGCCTAAAGTAGTAGTAAGAGAAGTCCATTCTTCCCCGATTAGCCCGGTAAGATTAGGGTCTGTTATCTTATCTATGGTTAAGCCATTTTCTACCTTATAATTCCTTATTGCCTTTATTGATTCTTTCATAATTTGAGCTGCCTGAAATTTTAAAGCATAATTAGAGGCTGGAGATAAGTTTTTGGTCTTTTCTATTAGAAATAACCCCAAGATAGAAATAATAATAATTATTATCATAGATAGATGGGTGAATTTATTTCTTTTTAAATTAAAAATCATTCTTTTAACTCTTTAAAAAAAGTAGTAAAATTAAACGAACTAGGATTGATACTATTACCAAAGAATAAATCGTAGGGAAGATACCCTGTCTTCTCATTTCATTGGATATTAAACCTGGAATTATATAACCTATGCTTCGAAGTTCAATGCCAGAGATGGGCATTTTAATAATAATCTCTTCGATTAACCATTTTAAAAAGAAACTAACCAAAACCATGGCTAAAAATCGGCGTCGGCCATATAAAATGATATAATTGGAAAGGATTTTTACTGCAAAATAAGTTAGCAAGGCTACTGATAAAGTAATGAATATTCTAACTGGTTGATCCAGGAATAACGCTATGTAACCGGGAACTACTATCCCTCCTGGGGATAAACCAACAATTTCATAAAAGGCAAAACTAACCATTACCCCTATTCCAATAGCCTGATAGATCATTTTTCTTCTCCAAATTCATTAAAATATTCTATAAATTTTTGCCCCATGCCCTGAGTATTTGCAAAACCAATAAGTAAAACTTTATTTTCAGTAAATTGAAAAACAAGTTGCAATATTTCTTCTATATGACGCATTCCTGATAGGTTTATTACCTTATCAGGGGATACTTTTAATTTTAAAAGAGTCCTTTCCACTAATTTACTTAGGGGTCCGACTAATAGTATTTTGGAAAAGTTAATTTCCTTGGCCAATAGATGAGCAAATTGAATATCACGCAGGACCCGGTCTTCTCGACTATTCATTATGGCTATGGCCGGTAAGTTTTGTAAATAAGTTTTCTTGTTTATATTTTCCCAGATTAATAAAGTAGATGTTCTTTCGTTAGCTGCAAAAGCATTGACAAAAAATATAATTTTATCTCCTTTGGCTAATTCAAAGATCTTTAAAGCCCCAGGGTCGGGATTTGCTTTTAATATCCCCCGTAAAGCAACTTCTTCATCTACGCCAAGAAGCTTATTGACCTGAAGGGCAATAGAAATATTTTCCTTAAAATTCATGTAGTTAAATTTTTCAAGTGTATTACTGGAAACATAGTTAGGGTCAGCAAAAATAATTTTAGTTTTTAATTGTTCTGCTTGTTTCGTAAAAACAGAGAAGTAATCTTTTTCTGCGGTGACCAATATTCCTTCCCGCGGAACGGTAGATTTTAGTGCTTCTGCCATATCACCAAGTCCAGGTCCAATTTCCTCTACGTGATCTTGTCTTACATTGGTAATGACTCCGATAGTAGATTTTACCATCTTGTGCTCTGAAACCCATTGTAGTTCGGGGCTAATGGCCATACATTCTACTACTAAAACATCGACCTTTCTTTTTACTGCTTCAGTAAAAATCTTCAGCTGTTCAATAATATTGGCATTCCCTCTTCGTTTGATGGGAACTTCGGTTCCGTCTTCCAAAATTAACCGGGGAAGTGTTCCGGTTGTCTTGGCGAGTACTTTAAATCCAGCTTCTCTTAGACCGGCTGCGATTAAACGAGTAGTGGTCGATTTCCCTCTTGTCCCATTAACATGAATACGAATAGGAATTTTTTTTAATCTTTTATCATGATTGCTCTGCTCAATAATTCCGGATATCAAAAATATTATACTGAATATAAAAAGAATAAACATATTGTTCCCGCTTTTTTAAGTAAATTTTATCATTTTGTTTTAATCATTTCAAAATATTACTTATATATATTTTAAAAGTTCTGTTATTTATGAAATTATTTCAAATTACCTATTGTAATCGGAAAAAAAGTGGGATAAAATAGGCATAGAAACTATTGTTTGCACTACCTTATTTAGATATATTTTTAGTAAATCATGCAGGAAAGGAAAGATGAATATTGTTTAGAATAGCCTAAGAAAATGAGAAATTTAGAAGTGTACAGTATCCCCTCTTATACCTTAAACATCCGGGGAAAGAAGTATTCTTTTTATCTTCTATCGGTTCAAGAAAAAGCCGTTAGAGAGAGAAATCTTGGGATAAAACCTATTACTAAAGGAAACGCTATTCTCTTGCCAAAGCTATGAGCACCTCTCCAAACTTTTATGCAATTTTTAATTCACCTAAAATTTAGAATGATTTATTTCGCTTCTTGCAAATAGCTGCCATAACCATTTTCGTTTATTTCCTGATATGAGGGAACACCTGAAAATTCCACTGTTTTTTCCGGATAGAACATATTCATATTATTGATAAGCATGACCATAGCTGCCAGATGACGGCCTACCCTTTCTTCTATGGGGTGTCCGTTTTCATCATATGGTACATAAAGTCTGCCTAATTGTGCGGCTTTTACATACATCTTATCTTTTCCGGTCAAAGCCAGTGCTTCATCGGTTCTTCCTCTAAGTCGTCCCTGGCTGGCATTGGCTGATTCCATCAGGATAGCCAGAGTATCACTGAAATCTCCCCATTCCCGATGCGTCAAACCATGAAAAGTAGGTGGTGACATTTCCAAATTATATTCTAAATCTTCCATTTGCAAATCCATTACAGCTATGCTGGCTAAATCTCCTGCTCTTTCATGGGCGACAATAGCATTAATCACCGGATATTCCGGAGAAGCCTCGTGCAGGTCGATGGACAGATCGCACTTTTCTTTGCGAATAAGTTCCATAACACCATAACATACTTTTTCCGTATAATTTCCTGTTGGATTACCGGGATAACCCCTATTTAGATTCCGGTTATCACCGCCGGATAGCGATTGTCCGAATTGATTGATATAAATATCCGGATCCGGCCACTGATGAATTGGATTTGTTGCCCGGGAACCATATCTAAATTCTCTAACCCCATTATTTGTAGTAAAATGTATATATTGTGGAGAAGCCTCCTGAGGGTCATTATGAGAAAAACCACTTAAGTTCGCCTGGGGAATGACAATCAATCTTCCTTGATTTACTATGGCATTCTCGATAAGTAAAACAGCACTCAACATGGAAGACGGCTCGTTTGGATGAGTACCCCCTAAGAGAAAAACAGTTCCCCCAGGATTTTCACTTTCTAAAAAATAGATGGTACTGTCACTATATTCTCCTTTTAAATCAGGAAAATAATCACTTAGGTGAGCCGTCCTGGTGACACCCGGACCATTAATAATCATATCCGGTTTCCATTTTTCAATAAAAGAAACGGCAGAAACAGCGGCAATTAAAAAAGAAAGAATAATAAATCCAATGGCAATGATACGATTTTTTTTCATTTGATTAAACCCCTTCTTTGTTCAAATATATATTATTTAACCATCAACATTCTCAAGATAAAGGGAACGAGCACCATAGCGCAAGTCAATTGATTCCAAGCATTCTTTTCTTTGAACATGTCCCACACAATTAAAATGGATATAAATAATATGATTAATCGATAAATAATAGTCAGCATGATTAACCTCTCTTTATAACAATATAGTCGCTATAGTGTTGGCAAATATAATGATGATGATACACCAGGCAGCCGTTAAAATGGTTGGCACTATGCAATACTTCAACACTTTAAAATAATTTTTCTCTCCCACGACCTGAGCAGCAAAAATTCCGGCAAGTGCTGTAGGCGGCATCAAGTCACCTAAAGCAGCTAATTGTGATAAGGCAGATACGGTAATGACTGGATTATTGTTGAGCAAAGACAAAGCAAACGGTACCCCTAACACAGAAGCAGAACCATATGCTGAAACGGCTCCGAAAAGCGGCATGCTTGTTGAAATGCCAAGGTATAACCACAGCTTGGGAAGACTTAAACAATTGATGACCAGGAAACCTCTGACACCGGTTAAAGTCATGATTTGAATAAACATGCCCACACCGACCAGAATGCCTAATACCGGCAAGGCGTCATGGATTGCTTCCCGTGAAATTTTAATGGGACTGAATTTCTTTCCGGAAAATATCCCAATAAAACTTGCTAACAAAAAATAAATCGGCATACCTAATGATGGAAACAATTTTGGTAAAAATGTTTCTCTCAGCATCAACAATACTAAAACAATTATTGGTAAAAAAAGGCGCCATCCATATTCTTTCGCATAGGAAACCGGCAGATTATCTTTTATTTTTTCATAATCAAATACCTTTAAATACTTTCTCCCCAACCAAAGACTGACCACAATAATCAAAGGCAAAGTGATCAATAATAAAGGCTTGGTAAAACCGGTATAGGGTAAATCAATTCCCCCTCCTATGATGAGAGCATTGATATTAATAGGAGGAGCCGCTTCACCAAAAACCGCCGCCATTGCAACGATTGCCGCAGTGACCACTTTAGGAAAACCCATATATATCAATATGGGAGAGACCAACACTCCCGCAGTTAATACTGCGGCCGTTGAAGAACCGGTGATCATTCCCGGGAAAACGACGATAAAAGATAAACCGACCAATAAAAGAGCAGGACGAAAATGAAATCTTTCAATCATCCAGCGCGTCATCGTATCCATCATGCCGTTATACTGAACCACCTTCATAAAAATCATGGCCGTAGCAATCACTAAAATTGTATTAATATAATTAAATCCACCTTCTACCAAATGACGTACAGGAATTCCAAACCCGGCAACCAGACATCCGGAAATGGCAGAAATAGCCATAGCTACTCCAACCGGTAATTTAAATTTAAAACAACATAAAGCAAACATACCTACCATAACAACAAAATAAAGTAATTCGATTCCAAGCAATATATTTCCCTCCTTTTTGTCATTAGTGATTGAACTGACACCGATAAAATAAATGACAGTAATACATTTTAGATACATGATTGACCCTATAACCTGTCATTTATAAAATGCCATAGGGTCAATCATGCGTTTAGTTAATTTCTGATAATAGCTATTTGTATTTATTAATAACCAATAGCTACACCGTCACGACGTGAGTCTCCTCCACCGAAGAAATTCCCATTTTTCAGCATAATACCTTGAGCTCCACCGAAATAGAGGTCATAGTCTCCCTTAACCGCCACTTCATTACCTAAAAGTTCAAGCGTTTTCGTGGTGATAGCCGGAATACGACTTTCCACGCTAATAGGTTGAGCTTTTCCTCCTGAAGTATAACAATGCATACGGGCCGCTTCGATGGCTTCATCCATTCCCATGCCAAAATCAATGACATTAGAAATCACCTGAACCATAGCCGTAAAGATCCTGGTTCCACCCGGAGTACCTAAAATCATAAAAGGTTCTCCATCTTTTTCTATGATAGTCGGTGACATGCTGGATAAGGGAATCTTTCCCGGTTCGGGGGCATTCGGTGAATCAGGGCTTTGAGAAAAATCATCCATCTCATTGTTCATGATAATCCCGACTTCCGGAACAATGACGCCTGACCCGAAGAAATAATTGATGGTTTGAGTGAGCGCAACTACATTGCCTTCAGCATCAATGACCGAAATATGACTGGTACTTTCATGTTCGTATAGAGTAGGTTCGCCGGCAGATATCTCTTGCATTGGATTTTTAACATCTATTTGGTCTGCTAAAAATTTAGCATATCCTTTGGAAGTAAGACCTTTTAAAGGAATATCTTTGGCAAATCCGGGATCACCCATGTATTTTGACCGATCTGCAAAAGCCATCTTCATCGCTTCGGCCATGACAGAAATATGGGTCGGTCCATGGTAATTCATGCCGGCAATATCAAAGTTTTCCATAATATTCAGGATTTGAATGAGATGGGTACCCCCGGAACTTGGAGGAGGCATGGAATAAATATCATATCCCCGATAATCTCCGATGATGGGTTTACGTATGTAAGGTTTGTAATCCTTTAAATCCTGAAGGCTCAAGCCTCCGCCTTGTGCCTGTACGGCATCGACGACTTTTTGACCTAATTCGCCACCATAAAAATATTCGATACCCTTATCTAATATTCCCCGGTAGGTTTTTGCCAAATCAGATTGCACAAGCATATCTCCTGCTTCTAAAGCAAGACCATCTTTCAGATAAGCAATTTTAAAGGGATCGTTCCAGTCACTCAATTTATCAAAATTACTTTTAATAATTTCGCTTAAAGTATCACTAACTTCAAAACCGTTTTCCATGTAGGCCATTGCAGGATTCATAACATCAGCCAAGGTCATGGTTCCATATGTCTCCAGGGCAGTATTAAGACCCATAAGAGTACCGGGAACCGCAACAGCTTTACCACCTAGTTGTGACCATTTTTCTGTTTTTGACTGCTCGGAAGCATACATATCTTTTGTAGCAGCATTGGGAGCATGTTCTCTATAATCCACAACAACGACTTCTCCTGTTTTGGCGAAACGAATGACCATAAATCCGCCACCGCCAATCCCGGAAGCATTTGGTTCAACCGCATTTAAAGCAAAGGCGGTTGCAACAGCTGCATCAATAGCATTGCCGCCCTTTTGCAGAATATCAACACCGGCCTGTGCAGCCAGAGGATGAGCAGCAGCTACCATTCCGTTTTCTGCAACTGTATCAATAGGTGTATGTCTATCTGTTGCAAAAGAAACATTTATCAAAACGAACATCATTAAAAAAATCGAAACCAGCAAAATATTTTTTTTGTTACTAACTTTCATTTTTCCCTCCATTTTTAATATTTTTTTATTTCCTTATTTCCTTGATAAAAACTAAACCATTTTCACCTCCTTTGTAACTTATATGATTTCCTTAGTTTTAGCTTAAAAAATATATAAAAGTAAATGTATTAATTCAATAATCATGTTAAACTTCTTGTTTTAATATAATTACTTTAATGATGTTTTTCTCTATTTCTCCAAGTTATTTTGAAAATATTTTTGCAGTATTTCTCCTGTTTCTAATATCTTCCCAACCATTTCCAAAGGTATATCTTTTTCTTTGCTTATACGGGTAAAATAGTTATCCATATTAGCTGATTCCACAATCATAATATGATCGGCATATGGTATTACTGCATCTAAAAACAAATCCGATAAAATACCTCTTCTTGTATCTCCCCCAATATGCATGGCTAAAAGTTTTATTTTTCTATCCTTAATTTCTTTTATCAGAGTAGCGGCTCTTTCCAATTCTCCCTCTTTATCGATTCCTGCTGCTCCCAGGCCCTTTGAACTTCCGCCTACGACGATGACAATTATTTTATAATTTTTCACAATATCCGGTTGGGCGAGTTGTTGGTAATCCATCTTGAGTAGATATTTTTTACCAAGTACATCAATCATTCTGGCATCCGGACTTTGGCCAACAGAAGTCAGTAATACTTCTGCCGGTTCATCGATTGCAAAACAAAAACTGAAAGCTATATTCATTGTCAAAAAAACTAAAACTGTCAAAAATAATACTTTTATAATTTTTTTCATTATTTTTCGCTCCTTTTATATTTTTATCGGGTCTGTAGAATTTTTTAAAATAATTCTTTAATGTAAAACGTAAGAGATGGGTAGCCTTTTCTTTTATGCCGGGACTACGGTCTATAAGAAGACCTAACAGATAGCGGTATACCTTCTCCTCAGCACTTACCTTTGTCATATTCTCCACCTATTATAATAAATTACAGGTATGCTTTCATGTATACGTGTATGTATACCCATATTATAACCTACTTTGCATATATGTCAATGCCCTGTTTGAGTCCAATACATTTGCACCATTGAAGTATCTTTGCTATTTAATAACTTACTACAATATTCAATCGGAGTCAAAAGATTCAAACTCCTATGTGGTCGGTAGAAGTTATACTCGATCAGACAATCATATAGTATTTCATTAATCTTGCTTACACTGGTCTCTTCGTAAAATCTATCTATATATTCGGTCTGGACCGTACCATTTACTCTTTCCACAAAGGCATTCATCTTGGGAGATTTAGGATAATTGTAAACCAAAGTCATCTTTCTTTTCTCCACCTCTCGGGCAAAATACTTTTCCCACTCTGAACCATTATCTATCTGTAGATATTTAATTCTATCATCATGTAAGTAAGTCAGCCTGAAGAGAAAATCTCGAGCATTAAAGCTGGTAGCTCTCTGATAAGCTCTCAGGTAATAAAGCTTGGATAAGGGATCTACCGCAGAAAAAAGAAAGATTTTCGTAAATCTTAAATTTAATTCTATGGTATCGATCTGGAGCCACTCGGAGATAATCCCTTCCATATCTTTTTTTACCTGGGCTATCCTGGTTCTCTTCTTCTTTAAGGTTTTAATTCTTTTGTTTTGCATCTTAACCTTGGGGAGAACAGACCTATACTGTGTTAGAATCCTGCCTACTGAGGAGACCGAGATATTTATTTTATGGTCCCTTTCCAATATTCTTTTTATCTTCTCTTTACCAAAGTAGGGATATTTCCTTCTTATTTGGCAGACCTGCTTCTCTATCTGATGATTCCTTACTACTTTGGACCTTACTTTATGGGGTCTTCTGGATCTATCTTCTAAGCTCTGAACTCTATTGGGTGTATATTTTTTCCTCCAGCGGTAAAAAGTACTCCTGTTTATTTCAAAGATCTCACAGATCTGTTCGAGAGAATAATCTCCGGAACTGTACAGGTTAATGGCTTTATACCTTACCTTGGCCTTGGGGGATAATTTATCTATATAGTTTAACCTGGATATGACCTTCCCCCAATAAGGCCGGGTATAGGATAGGTAAGTAGCTGTTCCAATGCTCCCCTTCATGATCCATATGCACCTCTTTTTGCTTCTATTTTAGTTTACTTCTTTCATCCTAGCAATGGTGCATATGTATCTGAACTTATTCATGCCCCCCTGCAAATAATTCGTATCAAGAACTTGTGAGACCATTATTACTTCTTATGTACTTATAAATCCTGCCCACTATCTTTATTTAATAGTTTTTCTTTTTGAAATGTTCAAAGTCAGTTCATATTAGCAGGGGTGTTGTGGTCAAGCCTAGACGTTTGACATTTAAGTTAAATATGTCGAGTACTGAGACCTAGAATCATTCATCTTTCAAAAAATTGACCTTGTATTTAATTTGTAGTTTGAGTTAGTGAATAAATATTGTCAAGAACAACCGTCCCTTTTTGCTCCTTTTGCTTCATTAGAATAAGACGGTCTATAAATATCGTTTTTAGGGGGAGAATTGAGGCTGAAGGTTGACTTTCCAGACAGTACCTGAACTTTTTTACCTTTTATTAAAAAATTTACTTATATTGAATGATCCTGAATTAAACCTGATAATACAGAGACCCGCATAATAATTCCCATCAACTTTCTGTTTTCATTAATAACCGCTATGGGATATTTTGTATCAATGGCCATTGGGATAAGCTCTTCCATGTAGGTTTCTTCATCAGTAGTAAAATAATCCTGCGTAAGTACTTCTCGAAATGTTCTTTTATTTTTTACAGCCTCAATGGCGCTATCAATGGAAATAATCCCTTCGAGTTTTCTATTATCATCAACTACAAATACACTGGATATACTGTTGCTTTCCATTTCTTTGATAGCTACCTTTAGACCATGTTTCAAGTTGACCATGGCATTCGGTTTAACCATAATATGCTTAGCCTGTAATACTTTTGAACGGTCAGTACCTCTCACGAAATTCTCAATATAAGAATTAGAAGGATTGTTTAAAATATCTTCCGGTTCACCAATCTGGACAATCTCAGCATCTTTCATCACGGCTACTCGGTCACCTAGTTTAAAAGCTTCATTCACGTCATGAGTAATAAAAACAATGGTCTTTTTTAATTTAGATTGAATATCGAGCAATTCCAATTGCATATCCCGCCGTATCAAAGGATCCAGGGCACTAAACGGTTCATCCATCAATAATATATCAGGGTTGTTAGCTAATGCACGTGCCAATCCCACCCGCTGCTGCATTCCTCCGCTTAATTCGGTAATATACTTGTTTTCCCATCCGGATAATCCAACAGATTCAATCGTCTCTAAAGCAATTATCTTTCTTTCTTCTTGTGTCATGCCTCTGACTTCCAGACCATATTCTACATTACCAAGAACAGTCCGATGATTAAATAATCCAAAATTTTGAAACACCATAGCTGCTTTTTTCTGCCTGAATTCCCGTAACTGAGATGGACTATATTTGACCACATCTTCCCCATCTACGTAAATGTTTCCCGCACTAGGTTTATTCAGCATATTTAAACAACGAATCAATGTTGATTTACCGCTTCCGGAAAGACCCATGATAACAAAAAATTCTCCCTCATTCACAACAAATGAGACATTTTTTACGCCAACTGTATAGCCCGTTTCTTTGAATATTTTTTCTTTGGATTGATTTTTCTTTAACCGTTTCAATATTTCTTTGGGTCTTTTCCCAAATATTTTAGTTAGTTTTTCTACTTTTATCTTTGCGCTCATTATCGGCTCCTTTAAAACAAATAATATGATAAAAAATATTTGTTTGCTTATTTGGGGAATTTATATTTATCTGCAATTCCCTGGGTTATCCTATCAATAGTAATCGCTAAAAACACAATACTGATTCCGGCCTCAAATCCCATTCCAATATCGATACGGTTAATGGCCTGCAAAACATTCAACCCCAATCCTTTTGCACCAATCATTGAGGAAATTACCACCATGGCCATTGCCATCATGGTGGTCTGGTTGATTCCCATCATAATAGTAGGAAAGGCCTGAGGCAATTCTATCTTGGTTAAAATTTGCCATTTCGTTGAGCCAAAGGCATTACCAGCTTCCACCATTTCTTTAGACACACCTTTTATGGCTAAACTGGTCAAACGAATAGCCGGCGGAGTAGAATAAATTACTGTAGCAAAAACAGCAGGTACGCTCCCTAACCCGAACAACATGATAG
>Ga0268278_1000743_pt1 | contig 21361 bp, 19 predicted proteins | sample saktaG_3_FD_190135 | JGI IMG/M metagenome (GOLD analysis project Ga0268278, IMG submission 190135) | Saline water microbial communities from Sakinaw Lake, British Columbia, Canada - sak_2010_1_5_55m | ecosystem: Environmental > Aquatic > Non-marine Saline and Alkaline > Saline ...
CGGATGGCAAGCAACTATAACCCATGATTAGGTTCGACTTGCCCGCCATAGCTTTAGCGACGGCGGGTTCCCACCATCTCCACAAAACGATTTTCGATTTACAATTGTCGATTTACGAAGTAATATGCAGCAGCAAGACTTAAAAAATAGATTAAAGCAATTTGCCATTAGAACAATGAAATTGGCCAATGCTTTACCGCGACAAAATCGCGGCTATCTTATCGGCGATCAGTTATTTCGATCGGGGACATCATCTGCGGCCAATTACCGAGCCGCTTGTCGAGCTCGTTCAAATCATGAATTTATTTCAAAATTATGCATCGTAGAAGAAGAATTAGACGAATGCATGTTCTGGATGGAAGTCATATTTGAAAGCGGCCTTATAAAAAAAGAATTGATTATGCCTTTATACAATGAAAGTAATGAATTAATTTCCATAATAATTTCAACAAAGAAATCATTAAAGGCAAAAAAATCGTAAATCGAAACTCGACAATCGAAAATCAAAACGCCCGGGTGGTGAAATTGGTATACACGAGGGACTTAAAATCCCTTGGATTTTAAACTCCGTGCGGGTTCGAGTCCCGCCCCGGGCACCCTCCTTAGCTAAAGCTCCGAAAGGACAAGCAAATAATTAAAAACCTAAATCGCTATTGCGAGTTAGCGGGCCTGCCCGCCGAAGCTCGCCTTAGCGAGCATAGGCGGGTATCGTATAATGGTTATTATATTACCTTGCCAAGGTAGAAATACGGGTTCGATTCCCGTTACCCGCTCCATCCTTCGCTAAAGCTACGGATGGCAAGCCGTTATAATTTATAATCAGGTTCGACTTGCCCGCCATAGCTTTAGCGACGGTGGGTTCCCGCCTGTCTCGCCGAATCCGCCAGCTGGCGGAGAAGGCGGATTACCCGCTCAGGTCATAACCTTTAACAATTAACTCCTAACTGTTAACTGTTAACTGTTAAAAGTTAATTGTTAAATACATGCGCAGAAAATGGCAAAGAGCCAAACCGAAAGAAGATAAAAAGAAATTTCGGGCCAACCAGCAGATCGGAGTCCCGGAAGTTTTTCTGATTGATGAAAACGGTGAAACCGTCGGCAACGTTCCCACGGGAAAAGCTTTGGCCATGGCCAGGGAAATCGGCCTGGACCTGGTTGAAGTTAACCCGAAGCTTAATCCGCCGGTAGTAAAAATTTTAAACTTAGGCCAGCTGAAATACGAATTGGAGAAAAAGGAACACAAGCAGAAAGTCATGCAGAAAAAAATAGACACCAAGGGCATAAGATTATCAATAAGAATCAGCCAGCATGATTTTGATTTCCGCCTCGCCCAGGCCAAAAAATTTTTAAGTAACGGCGATAAATTAAAAATTGAACTAGTATTAAAGGGGCGGGAAAGGCAGCATCCGGAGAAAGCCCAAGAGGTTATGAACAATTTTGTTCGAGAACTGGAAAAAGACGAGAGCCTAGCTGTCTTTGCTGATCAGGGCTTGACAAGACAGGGCGGAAGGTTTAATATAATACTAACCAATAAGAATAATTAAAACATAAATCAGGCTGATTAAACCTGTTTTTTATTTTAAGTTCGCCCCAGATTTCCCCCGGATTTAATCTAAATTATAAATAACAAGTTGAAGCTTAATCCTTGATCCCCCACAAATTTACAAATCTTTTCACAAATTTACAAATTTTATATAAACATCTTAAATTTTATTTGTGTTATTTGTGATAATATTTGTGAATTTGTAATAATAATTCTAAGTATCACCCATCTCTCTAATTTCGCTAGAAGCAAAAGTTAAGCAAACCTAACGATTCAATTAATATGCCGAAGATTAAAACCCATAAAGCCACGGCCAAGCGCTTCACCATAACCAAGAAAAAAATAAGGCAGAGAAAAGCCGGCCAGGACCATTTTAATTCCCGGGAGCGGGGCAATACCACTCGCAAAAAACGCCGGGACATAGAGACCAGCTCAACCAATATTAAAACTATAAAAAGATTATTACCATATAGATAAGTCAAAAGTTTGTAAAGCTTGATTCTTTTAATAACTTTAAACTTTATAGACTTTATAACTTTCCACTAAAATATGCCAAGAGTAAAAAGAGGTCCAAGCCACGTAAAAAAAAGAAGGAAATTAAAGAAAAAAGTAAAGGGTTATAAATGGGGAAGGAAAAACTGGCTTCGCCTGGCCAAAACCGCCGCCACTAAAGCCGGCGCGCATTCTTATATCGGACGGAAAAAGAAAAAAAGGCAGCGTCGGAACCTATGGCAGATAAAAATAAACGCTGCGGTCCGCCCTCTTGGCCTGTCTTACTCAAGATTCATCAATAAACTGAAAACCAATAAAATAGAGCTGGACCGAAAAATTTTGGCTGACTTGGCGGAAAATAATCCGGCCATTTTGGAAAAAATCATAAAAGAGTTAAAATAAGTATACACCCTACGAATTATCACCGCCTTAGCGGGATCCCGCTAACAATAAATAATAAGGAGCGGGACGAATCAGTACAAATATACGAATTTTAGAAATAACCGTTTTCCTTAGTATTCGTACATTCGTAAAAAATTCGTAATTCGTAGTAAATTATATGGACGGAATGAAAATTATCCAAATTATTATCGCTATCTTGCTGATAGTTGCCGTTTTGCTGCAGAACCGAGGCACGGGGCTGTCGGGGGTTTTTGGTGGGAGCAATAACGTTTATCTGGCTAAGCGGGGCTTTGAAAAAAAATTATTTGTGGCAACTATAATACTTTCCATAATATTTTTTGCGATCTCTCTTGCGGCTATAATCCTTTAGCCGCCCCGTTAAAACTTTTAAACAAGTGGACTCAGAAAAAAGTAAAATTAGCCGATATCTCGATAAAGCTAAAACCCTTTTGGCTCCTTTTTATTTTTTATCTAAGGCGGAGAGGAGCGGCAATGGTTTTTCTTCAAGGCAGACCGAACTTGATAAAAAACTAATCTACTCCTTAGCTAAATCGAAGATTCCCAATTTAAGGCAGATAAAATATTTAAAAAGATTTTTAAGCCGGAAAGAGCTAATCCTTATAAACCTGTGCCTGGTGATCATTTTTATAAACCTCTTTATCCTCGGCTATAATTTTTATAAAAATCATGTCAAGCTGGTGCCTGTCCTTGGCGGCGAATACATAGAGGGCTTGATCGGCGCGCCGGGACACATTAATCCTCTTTACGCTAATACCAGCGATGTCGATAGCGATCTTAGCCAGCTAATTTTCTCTTCCCTTTTTAAGCACGGCCAAAGTGGGGAACTGGTTAAAGATTTAGTAACTGACTACGCTATAAGCGAAGATGGCAAAACCTACACTTTAACTATCCGGGACGACGGCAAATGGCATAATGGCGAAAAAGTTACGACTGACGATATTGTCTTTACCTTTAACGCCATAAGTAACCTAAGCTATAAATCTCCGTTGCGAATCAGTTTTTCCGGAGTCAGCCTGGAAAAAGTAGACGAGAAAACCGTAAAGTTCAATCTAACCGAACCCTATGCCGCTTTTTTGGAACTCTTAACTTTTGGCATTATCCCCGAAAACCTTTGGCTGCCGATTTCCCCGGAAGCGGCCACTCTGGCTGAACTTAATTTTAAGCCAATCGGTTCCGGCCCTTACAAATTCAAGTCTCTGACTAAGGACAAATCCGGCAATATAAGAAGTTATAGCTTGGCAGTAAATGATGATGATTATTACGGACCTGAACCGCACCTAGAAAACCTAACTTTTAAATTTTTTTCAAACTTTGAAGAGGCAGTAGCGGCTTTAAATGAAAACAGTGTTAATGGCTTAAGCTACCTGCCTTCCTATTTAAAAGACAGCCTTATCTCAAAAGATTCCCTAAATTTCCATAGACTGAACCAACCGCAGATTACCGCCATCTTTTTTAACCAAAAAAATAATCAAGCCCTGGCCGACAAAAAAGTCCGGCAGGCTCTGACCTTGGCCTTGGGAAAAAACGAAATTGTTTCGGCGATTTTTGGAGAAGACGCCTATTTAATTGACGGCCCGATTTTACCAAATAATTTCGCTTATAATCAGGAAATGAAAAAGTATAAATTCAGCCCGGAAGAAGCGGAAAAGCTTCTCGAGGAATCCGGCTGGGTGAGGGTAGACTTAACCAGCGAAGAAATAGAAAAAACTGAAACCGATAAAGAATCGACAGACGAGAAAATAAGAGGGGAGGCCGAAGCTAAATTAGGCATGGGCGTCGGCAGCTGGCGCAAAAAGGACAATAAATTCCTATCCATAACCCTAACGACGGTAGAAACGGAAAATAATATCAAAATTACCGAAAAAATAAAAAGCGACTGGGAAAAAGCCGGAGTCAAAACCAATTTAAACATAATCCCGGTCAGCCAAATCCAGGCCGAGGTAATAAAGCCGAAAAATTTTGAATCCCTGCTTTACGGCCAGGTTATCGGCAATGATCCTGATGTTTATACTTTCTGGCATTCCTCCCAGACCGGCGAGGGCGGCTTAAACCTAGCCGACTATACCAATAAGGAAATAGACCAACTGCTGGAGGATGCCCGCCTGACTTCAAACCAGGAGCAAAGGATTGAAAAATATAAAAAATTTCAGGAAATTATGGCAGAAGAGGTGCCGGCCATATTTTTATACTCGCCTTACTATACTTATATCCAGAGCAAAAAGATAAAAGGGTTTGACGTAAAAAATATTTTAACCCCAAGCCATCGTTTTTCCAACATTTCCGACTGGTACATAAAAACCGGGAAAAGAATAGTTTGGTAACTCCTAAAACTAAAAAACAAAAAATAAAAGATAAAAAATTTAGGTGTCGCTATCGCGACAGATTTATTAAATAAATCTATAGGCGAAGCGCCTGCCTGCCGGCAGGCAGGAACACAATAATTTTTATCTTTTATCTTTAATCTTTTATTTTAATACCTGCCGAAGTGGTGGAACTGGTAGATTCACCCCGCCCCTTTTTACAATAAAGCATTTTTTATCCGGGGATGTGGCGAAATTGGTAGACGCGCTAGCTTCAGGAGCTAGTGGTAGCAATATCTTGGGAGTTCGACTCTCCCCATCCCCACTCTATAAAATTTTCAAGGTTGGTTAATAAATAAAGGGGCGGGGCAGGCTCCGCGTTCAGGGCGCTACAGGGGGCAACTCCGTGGAGGTTTCCGCCAGAGGCGGACCAGGTCGAATGACCTGGCAAATCCCCCGCCTCGCCGATCCCGCTTAGCGGGGTCGGCTTCAGCGAGGCGGGTTTCTTCGGCACACTCATTATTATAACCCCCTTTCGTTAAAGGCCCGTCTCGCTGAAGGCTTGCCGAGACGGAGGGACTAAGGGGGGATTAAAATTAAAAACTCTTCCACAACATAAATTCTCTCTATAATTAATAATTTCCGCCAAAGGCGGATCCGCCTTTGGCGGAAAAAAATATAAAATTTAAAATTGAAAATTTAAAATTAATTGCTAATTGATAATTGTCAATTGTAAATTGATAAAAGTATGATTACAAGGTACAAATCGTCTCTTTCTCCGGCCACCCGGTCGCGGGAAAGGGCAAAAAGAAGAAATCTATCTGCCGCTAGCAACCAGACTAAGTTTAAACCTGGCTTTACCGGAGCCCGACCGGCAGATTTAAGGGGAAAATTAAGAATTATAGTTTTGGGCGGCCTGGAAGAAGTCGGCCGGAATATGACCATTCTGGAAAGCGGTGACGACATTATGATTATTGATATAGGTCTGCAGTTTCCGGAAGAAGATATGCCGGGCATTGACTATATTATTCCTAATGTCTCCTATCTGGAAGATAAAAAGGACAAAATCCGGGGAATAATTATCACCCACGGCCACTACGACCATATCGGCGCTATTCCCCATCTAATGGGAAAATTAGGCAATCCGCCGATTTATACCGGCGCTTTAACCGCCGGCTTAATAAATAAGCGTCAGGTAGAATTCCGCCAGGCCCCAAAACTGAATATCACCCAAATCAATGAAAATTCGGAAATAAAGCTGGGCAAGGAATTTAGGATTAAATTCCTGCGAGTAAACCATTCCATCCCGGACTGTTTCGCGGTTATTATTGAAACCCAGTTAGGCACGATAATCCACACCGGCGACTTTAAAATTGATTTCTCTCCGGTTAATGATAAACCGGCGGACTTAAATAGAATCGCCCAGATAGGAGGGCGTGGCGTCCTACTTCTCTTATCCGACTCAACCGACTCAACTCACCCCGGCTACCAGATATCCGAATCTTCAATCGGCGATGAAATGGATAAAATTTTTGAAAAAATTGAAGGCCGGATTATTATCGGTACCTTTGCTTCCCAGCTAAGCCGGGTCCAGAAAATATTTGATCTGGCGGAAAAATACGAAAGAAAAATTTATCTGCAGGGCCGGTCTATGAATAATAACGTGGAAATCGCCCACCAAATAGGCTACTTAAAATTTAACCCAAAAATCCTGATAAACGACGCAGACCTTAAACGCCTGCCGGACAATAAACTTTTAATTATCGGCACCGGCGCCCAGGGGGAAAGTAATGCCTTCCTCTCCCGGGTGGTAAACGGCGAGCACCGGACTATAAGCTTAAAGCCCGGGGACACGGTGATTTTTTCTTCTTCCGTCATCCCGGGAAATGAGAGAACTATCCAGACCCTGCGAGATATGATGGTCCGGCAGGGAGCCAACGTTGTCCATTATGAAATGATGGATATCCACGCCGGCGGCCACGCCAAGCAGGAAGACTTAAAGTTGATGATGCGGCTATTTAAGCCCAAATACTTTATGCCGGTTGAGGGCAATCACTACATGCTCCGGGCCCATGCCCAGCTGGCCGAGCAAGTCGGCCTGCCAAAAAACAATATCTTAGTGGCTGACAACGGCCAGGTCGCGGAGTTCAGGAAGGAAGGCGGAGAAGTCCGGGGAATTTTAACCAAGGAAAAAGTGCCGACTGATTATGTGATGGTTGACGGATTAGGCGTCGGCGACGTTTCCAATATCGTTCTGCGCGACCGGCGCATGATGGCGGCGGATGGTATGATTGTGGTTATCGCCACCATTGATTCCAAAACCGGAGACATAATCGGCAACCCGGACATAATTTCCCGCGGCTTTGTTTATATGAAAGAAAACCGCGAACTAATAGAAAAAACCCGGATGAAAGTGAAAAAACTGGTCAAAGACCATAATAGGCGCACCCCGGCTGACGATGAATACATCAAAAATAAAATCAGAAATGATATCAGCCAATTCCTGTTCAGCCAGACCAAGCGCCGGCCTATGGTTCTGCCGGTAATAATAAAAGTTTAACCACCCCCTTTCGGCAAAGGGGGCGAGGGGGATTTTTTCTCTCTTTTTCTCTTTTCTGTCATTCCGACCGTAAGAGCCGGAATCCAGGAGAGAGCCGTACGCACCAAGGTTTTACAAAAAAGAAAATTAGAATCACGCAACCCTGGATCCCGGATCAAGTCCGGGATGACAAAATAAAAAAGACGGGTCTTATGCCCGTCTTTTTTATTAAATATTATAAACTCTAAGAAGCGAATTCTTCCTCCACCTCTTCCCACATATCCAATAATTGGTCTTCCATAAATTCCAGATTATCATCATCAGTCAGTTTGCCTTTTTCCTCAAAATAATCAATCGTCTCCTTAATAAATTGCTTATAAGCATCACGGTCATAAGCGCCTTGCTCTTCCATTTTCTTTTTCACCAAATTTAAAATTTCCTGAGTCACCCCTTCCATATTATTATTGCTCAAAAAAATAATAACTTCTAATTTTATTATAGTATACCCAATAATAGAGTCAATAGATTGCCTTGACCCCGTTAGAAACATACTTTGCCTCAACAGACAACATTTTCTTATAGTATTGAAGTTTCTAACGGGGTTGACCAGAACAGCCAAAAATGTTAATATAATTTTAGTTTCTTAAAAACATAAACAATCAATTAAGTTAAAATCCAAACTATATCTACAGGAAAAACGGGATAAAAATAAAAAAAATATCAGTGAATTTACTGATCTTCCTCATTAAATTCCTGATCTTTCTAAAGAGGTTGATAACCGCTTTTTTTATTATTATCTTTAAACCGACCAGGGCTATTCTGCGTTTTGCTTTTTACCAGATTATCGTCAGGGCTTACAGTCTCTATCTCTCTCTGGGGAAAAGGCTGGGTTGGGCCAGCCGCGGCCGGAATTCTTTTGTAGCTTTCTCAGCGAAAAGGCTTACTCAGATTTCTGTTGCCGGTCTGGTTTTAATTACCGCTTTTGTTAATTTAACCAGCCAGACTAAAGCCGGAGTAATGTCGGAAAGAGCCCGGGAAACCATTATGGCTTCTCTGGTGCAAAGCGAATTCGGCGACCTGGAGGGAGAGGAGCTGATTGAGGAATTTGCTGATGAAGAGGGTCCAACCGAGCCGGTCCAACAATCTTATCTGGATAATTCCGCCACCCTAAAAGGCGGGCCGCAGGCCATGATGAGAGCGCCGGATGAAATTGAGCGGGAAGAAAATATCGCTTCTGTTACCCAGGAAGGTTCGGCCCTGATCAAGCCGGAAATGGCTTCTACGGCCAGGAGCAAAAAGCCCCGTTCGGAAATTATCTATTACGCAGTTAAGCCGGGCGATTCGGTCAGCACGATTGCCGAGGAATTTGCTATCAGCGTCAATACCATCCTTTGGGAAAATAACCTAAGCGCTTACAGCCTTATCCGGCCGGGCCAGAATCTGGCTATCCTGCCGACGACCGGCGTGGCTCATAAAATCGTCCGGGGAGAAAACTTAGGCGCGATTGCCAAAAAATACGGAGTAGAAGAAACTATAATCCTGAAAACCAATAGCCTGGCCGCAGGAGATAAATTAGCTGTCGGCCAAAAACTGGTTATTCCGGGCGGCCGCCGGATTACTTATGCTGTCTCTACGGCTTCCACCTATTCCGGCCTGTCTGCTTTAAGGGACTTAATCGCCCCGCCCGGAACTGCGCCGGCCGCGAACAAAATGAACTGGCCCACGGTCGGTTCCCGCATTACCCAGTATTATTCCTGGCGCCATTACGCCATTGATATCGCCAATAAGCTCGGCACCCCGATTTACGCCTCTGACGCCGGCACGATTGAATTTGCCGGCTGGACAACCGGCTATGGCAATAATATTATTATTAACCACGGCGGCGGCAAAAAAACCAGATACGCCCACCTGTCTAAATTCTACGTGGAAAAAGGCCAAAAAGTCGGCAAAGGCGACGCAATTGCGGCTATGGGTTCAACCGGCTGGTCCACCGGCCCGCACCTGCATTTTGAAGTTATAATCAATGGCCGTCAATATAATCCATTAAACTATATAAGTCCTTAAGATAACTTTATTTTATCATTTACAAATATATGGGACATTTTATCTTAGGTGTTGTCATCATCGTGGCCGGCGCGTTTATTGTCATAAAATCCGCGGGCATGCTTAACACTTTCGGCCGCATCGGATTTTTTGAAAAATACCTGGGCGTGGAAGGCGGCTCGCGCTTGGGCTACAAAATTATCGGCGTCTTGACAATCTTCCTCGGCCTGCTTATTATGACTAACATGATCGGCGGCTTTATGACCTGGTTGCTATCGCCTTTGTTAAAATACAGCAATCCCAAGGGGTAAATTCAAAATTCAAAGCACCAAATCCCAAATAATGTCCAAAATCCAAATAACCAAAAGAGAGTAAAAATTTGGATGTTGAAAATTTGAATTTATTTGGAATTTAAGATTTGTTATTTGTAATTTAATAAGGGGGGCCGTTAGCTCAACTGGTAGAGCACCTGTTTTGCATACAGGAGGTTAAGGGTTCAAGTCCCTTACGGTCCACATGGTAATTTCAGATTTTAGATTTTAGATTTATAATAAATTAGCCATTTTAGGCCAAACTAACCCCCTGGCCTTTTTTAATTAAATACCCCCCTTCAAAAAGCCCCCTTGACAAAGCGGGTGGGGCCTGCCCGCCATTGCCTGAGGCTTCAGGCGTTGGCAGGCGGGGGATTTTCCCCGAGAGCTCGGGATTGACAAAATTGCCTTCATAAGCTATATTTTTATATTATATCGCGTTTTGCTGTTTACAATTTAACCCACTAAAGGAGATTGGATCATGCAATTAATACCCATCAGTAACCCGATAGCGGAAAAGCTAAGCTTAACCAACGATGGGAAGTTGGAGATAGTCTTTATTGGAGTCGGTGCGGCTGGCGCTATTGAACACAACCAAACGAATTTCTTGATTATCAAGGACGGCCAGCATATCATGGTTGATTTCGGCATGACCGGACCGAAGGCTTTGGCCCAGGTAGCCGGCCTTAAGGTTACCGACCTGCGGTTCATCCTGCCGACCCACTCTCATGCCGACCATGTAGGCGGGATTGAGTCTGCGGCCCTGGCGAACCGTTATGTCGGCGTGAAATTTTTAAACCAGCCGCAACTCTGCATGATAATACCCGAAGAGTACCAAAGGATTTTATGGGAGCACACCTTAAGCGGCGGCCTTGAGTATAACGAGGAAGAAGAAGACACCAAGAGAAAGCTGTCGTTCAGCGATTACTTTCGCGTTATCAGGCCTACGTGGAAAACCAACCAGCCCCGGGAAATTTTTGAAGTTAATGTCGGCGGCATCAATCTTGAAATATTCCGGACCAATCATATTCCGGAGCAGTCGGAAAGCTGGGAAGCCTCTTTCGTTAGTTTCGGCCTTTTCATTGACGGCCGCGTCTTCATGTCCGTGGATACGAAGTTTGACCGGGACCTGATTGATATGTACGCTCCCTTATCCGAATGTATTTTCCATGACGTCCAGTTTTTCCCTGGGGCCGTGCACGCTCCGCTTGACGATTTAAAGACTCTGCCGGCAGAAGTAAGGGCAAAGATGCTTCTTATGCATTATGCCGATGACTGGGAGAAGCAGGATATCAGCGGTTTTGCCGGCTGGACACAGCAGGGAGTAAGATATATATTTTGATCTTTATCGCCAAGAAAAAATCAATTGTCAATAGCCGCAGCCCTTGATTTAAAGAGGGCTGCTTTTTTATTCTAAAAAAATAAGGCGGAGGGCAAAATGGGTTTGACTTTTCTGCAAAAAAGAGTAAGATTAGAAAGTGAATCTAAACAAAAATACTATGAAGAAAACAGAGACGGCTAAAAAATCAGGTGTAAGAAAATTTACAACCGGCGAGTCAAGGTATTGCCAGAGCTGCGGCAAAGAATCTTACGAGTTATTTGAGATTATTCAGGATGGTAAAACAAGAAATAAATTACAATATTGCAAGCGATGTTTTGATAAAAGATAGATAAAAAACATCTTCGCCAAAAAGGCCTTATCTTTTATAAAAAACCGCCATTTTTACCCTATTAACCAATTGCCCGGCTAAAGTCCGAACTTTTTTGGCTCTTTGGCTATCAATTAAAAAGGCATTTTATTAACTAATGAGATGGTTTTGACTTTTAAGGAGAAAAGTGAGAAAATATACTTGTTACGTAGCATGCTACGTAACAAACCCACACCGCTCATAAGCGGAGGGGCACAGCAAAACATATGAAAAAATACATTCGCAAAGTAACTAGAGTAGGTAAAAGAAGTTTGTCGGTAGTTATTCCGGCGGAGATTATTGCTGAATTAAAAATAAGGGAAAAACAGAAAGTGGTGGTTAAACGAACAGGTAAAAAAATTATTATTACGGATTGGAGGAAATAATTATGGACGGAACAAACCGAGACAATATTAAACCCGGCCTGCGCGTCGCTATTGTGCAGAAACAAGACCAGTCGACTGGCGAGTTAACCGAAGGCGTTGTGACTGATATCTTAACTAATTCGCCTAATCACCCTCATGGCATAAAAGTGCGCTTAGAAACCGGGGAAGTCGGAAGAGTTTACCATGTTAAATAATTTTTTAAAAAAATTTCCGCAAAGCGGAATTTAACATGGTGCAAATCGTGTATTAAAAATTGAAGATTAAAAAAGGAACGCTTACCGCGTTCTTTTTATTTGCCCCTTTTCGAAAGGGGGCAAGGGGACTTTCCTCCTTGATTTTTTTATACTTTTCCTGTAACCTGAATAAAAACGCACCCTACTAACATTCATGAATTTCCTAAGGAGGGTTTATGCTGCCGTTTATGTTTTTGGAAATTTTGGGACGAACCACGGATGAAATAAGAGAAAACCTGATCATGGTGGCCTGCCAGATGATAATGAACCGAATCCCGCAAGGCGGAGCCGAAGTCTGCTCTGTTTATGATAGGAAAAATGTCTTATGGATCGTCTATGCCCAAACCGACTTTAAAACTTTTCAGATCGGCCCGCATGCCACCGGCGTCATTTTTAACGGCTGGGGAGGAGTAAGGGAAGGAAAAAGAATTCTTTCTCCTTTCCAGACAAATTTCCTGGTTAACCCCGCGGAAATAGGGCCGGGTTTAATAAAAACCTGTTTAACCGATCCGGATGCTTTTTTGGAGCGGATGAAAAAAAGCTTCGGCTGGGAGCGATATCTCCTGAAGATAATATTATAAAACAGAAAAAACCAATTATAACACCTTGCCCCTTAAAGCAAGGTGTTTTTAAAATTGATTTTGATATAATTTTTTTGTTTCTCTCTTTTTTTATGGTATAATAAAAAAAGATAAACAGAAAGCTATGATAAAATTATCTAAAACTTCATTCTTTATCGCCATAACCATATTAATTATCGGCCTCTTTGTTTTTTCCTCTTTTACAAGCCTGGCCCAGAATTGCTATAAGAGCCCTTATAGTTATGAGCAATGGATGGCAAAAGAAGATACGCTATCAGGGCAGGTGGCCCAGCTTAAAAATTATGCTAATTGCCAAGTCCCGTGCGAAGCGGCCCAGACGGAAGCATCCTCTTTCTGGGAAAAATACGGCGCGCCTCCGATTGAATGCGGGGGCAATTCCCCGTGTTGCTGGAAAAGCTCTGAGAAGAAAAATCCGGACTGCACCGCCCAATTGCAGGCTCTTGACGCGAAAAAAAACCAGCTTTGTTCCCTGTGTAATCTGCCGGCCGGCCTGAAAGATCCGGTAGACGGCCGGACGCCCTGGCAGTCAACCAATATAACTTTAGAGGCGTATATCCAAAGCCAGGAAAACTACCTTAACCAGACCGTAATCCCGGCTGTTGATGAATTAGCGACTGCCTGCGGGGCGCAAACCCAGCAACCGGCGAAAGTCCAACAGCCCGCGCAAACCCAAACTAAAACCCAGGCAGAAACCCAAAAAGCCGAAAGCCAAGGTTCGGGCGACCCGGCAAAAGTTTCCGGCAAGACGCCGGCTAAAAATGAACTTAAGCAAAAAATTTCCCAGACAGAAAATTTAGAAGACAAATTAAACTGGGAAAATGGCAAAGAAGAGGCGGAAGAGCCAAAAGAAAAAATCGGAAAAGGGAAAAAAGCCTATATGTTTATCCAGCCCGAGCTTACTACTTTTGAAGCGTTTTCCCTGTCCGGAGAGATGAATAAGTGGGAGCAAAAATTTAAAGACATGGGCTACGAGGTGGTTAAGGTGCATTGGGACCAGATAAGCGTTAAACAGGCTTTTTCCGACCCCAATATCGGCGCCATAGATTATTACGGCCATAACGGATTAGATACTTCGGGTTCGTGGCTGTCCAAAAGAATTTTTAAGCTTTTTAACAGAACGCCCGCTATTTACGGGCATGACGCCGATTCAATTAAAAATTTAATATATGAAGCAAAGTATGAACAATACGTTAAAACCATGAGCCAGGAAGAAGCACACAGGAGAGCCTGGGCGGAAAAAGATAATTTAGGGCTTGATATTGCCAATGTCCATGCCTGCTATTCCGCGGATAATGACAGCTTAAGAAATGTTTTTATTAAGGAGGGCGGTGTTTTCAGAGGCGAGGAAGGGCCTTATCATGGTTTTGACACTTTAGACGTGAGCATGTAATTTTATCACGAACATTATGCTTAAAAAACCAAAAATTATTATATTCATAGTTGTTCTAATCGCGGTTATCGCCTTAATCGTTATCTTTAAGGCAGGGGGCGACAAAGGCGGAGCGGCCCTGCCTTCGCCCTCGCCCACTATTTCCGAGGAGATTAATGCCGCCATTATTGAAGAGATAAGATCAGAAAATATCAACCTAATCCAGGCTGATATATCGGGCGAAAGCGTAATTGTCGGTTATATCCAGCCGATAGAATTTGAAATGGATGATATGTTTGCTGATTGGGCCTACTTAATGGCAGCGACTGTAAAAAATGCGCCGAAGAACATTAAGAATGTCCTGGTGAATTGTATTTTTGAAAACGGGGAAAAGGTCCAGGTTATCGCAACCACAGAAGACATAACTTCTTTCATAAACGAAGAGATAACAACCGAAGAATTTTTTTCTAAGCTTAGGATAAAACCCCTTACTGAAGGATCAATAATTGAATAAAAGCATCTAAACAGAAAATGATAATAAATTCCCGGCAATAAAAATGAACGCTTACCGCGTTCTTTTTTAATTGATTTTCGCTTCTTTCTATGGTGTAATATTAGTATGGCAAAAGCATCAGAAAAACTAATAATCATAGACGGCAATGCCTTAATTCACAGGAGTTTTCATGCCCTGCCCCCGACCATGGCGACCAAGGCCGGGGAAATGGTTAATGCCGTTTACGGCTTTACCGCGGTTCTTCTGAAGGCGATCCGGGAATTTAAGCCTGAATACGTGGTTTTGACTTTGGACAGAAAAGCCCCAACTTTTAGGCATAAGCAATTCAAAGAATACAAGGCTAAAAGAGTTAAAGCTCCGGACGAGCTTTACGCGCAGATTCCGCGGGTAAAAGAAATTGCGGAAAGCTTTTCTATTCCGATTTTTGAAAAAGACGGGTTTGAGGCTGATGATTTAATCGGCACGATTGCCCGCAAAACCGACGGCCGGATTGAAAAAATAATTGTGACCGGAGATATGGACACTTTGCAGTTGGTTAATAGCCACACCAAAGTTTACACCATGAGCCGGGGCTTATCTGACAGTATTATTTACGACGAGAAAGCGGTTAAAGCGCGGTTTAATTTAACTCCGGAACAGATGATTGACTTTAAAGCTTTGCGCGGGGATCCGAGCGACAATATCCCGGGAGTAAGGGGCATTGGAGAGAAGGGCGCGATTGAACTTCTTATAAATTTTAAAACTTTGGACAAGATTTACAAAAATATTGAATCAAAAAAAATTAAAGACCGGGTGAGGGGCTTATTAAAAGAGCAAAAAAAGCAGGCGTACATGTCTCGCGATTTGGCCACGATTAAATGCGACGTTAGCCTGGACTTTAATCTGGAAAAAACCCGCTTTGCCAGCTTTGACCAGGAAAAAGTGGTTAAACTCTTTAGCGAGCTGGAATTTAAATCACTCCTGCCTCGTCTTCATACTTTAGCCGGCCAGGCCGAGGAAACTAAAGAAGTCGGGGAAGAAAAAATCCTGGATAAATTTGAGCGCAACCGTAAAACTTTCAAATATATTCTCATAAATAAAGACAAAAACTTTAAATCATTTCTGGCTAAATTAAAAAAACAAACTAATTTCACTTTTGATACGGAAACTTCTTCTTTTGATCCCTTAACCGCCCGGCTCCTGGGCATTAGTTTTTCCTGGAAATCTGGTGAAGCCTATTTCTTAAGTTTTAAAGGCGCAGACAAAAAAACAGAAACCAACAATTTATTCAACTACAGTCCCCGCCTGCCAAAGCCTGGCACTGGCGGGTGGGCGAAATCCGAAATCCGAAATCCGAAATCCGGTACCCATCCTTGGCTTAAAAGTTTAAAATCTATTTTCGCTGACCCCAAAATTAAAAAATACGGTCATAACATAAAATTTGATGCGCGGGTTATGGAAGCCCAGGGCCTAGAAGTGGAAGGCGTTTCTTTTGATACTATGGTCGCATCTTATCTTCTTAACCCGGGTACGCGCCAGCATAATTTAGACGCTTTGACTTTTGCCGAACTAGGCTTTGAAAAAATAAGTAAAGGTGATTTATTAGGTAAGGGCCGGGAAAAAATTACTTTTCCCGAAATAATGGAAGAAAAGCTATCTTTATACTCCTGCGAAGACGCGGACTTTACCAACCGGCTGGTAAGTAAACTAAAAGCTGAACTTAAAAAGCATAAACTGGACGGCCTTTTCGGAAAAATCGAGATGCCTTTGATAGACGTCTTGGCCGAGATGGAAAATAACGGAATTTTAATTGATAAAAAAATGCTAGCTAAAATGAGCAAGAAAGTTTCGGAAAAATTAGGGCAGTTAGAGAAAAAAATTTACAGGCAGGCCGGAAGTAAATTTAATATTAATTCTACCCAGCAACTGCGCGAAATTCTTTTTACTAAACTGGCCATCCCGGTTGACAATATTAAAAAAACCAAGACCGGGCTGTCTACGGCCGCGGACGAACTTAATAAAATGCAGGATTTGCATCCAATAATTCCTTTAATGCAAGCATACCGCGAACTAAAAAAATTAGCCACGACCTATATTGACGCTCTGCCAGAGCTGGTTAATAAAAAGACCGGACGCCTGCATACCAGCTTTAACCAGACCATAACCTCGACCGGACGGCTCTCTTCTACCGAGCCTAATCTGCAGAATATTCCGGTGCGCACGGAATTGGGCCGGGAAATCAGGCAGGCCTTTATCGCGGCTAAGGGCAAAAAACTATTAAGCTTTGACTATTCCCAGATTGAACTGCGCTTGGCCGCCCATATGTCCGGCGACAGGAAAATGATCAAGGCCTTTAAAGACGGGGCAGACATTCACACGGCCACGGCCGCGGAAATTAACCAGGTTAACCCCGAGGTCATTACCAAAAACATGCGCCGCGAAGCCAAAGCCACTAATTTCGGCATCCTTTACGGCCAGGGCCCGCATGGCCTGGCGCAAACAGCCGGAATTTCTTATACCCGGGCCAAAGATTTTATTGACCAGTATTTCCTAGTTCATAAAGACATAAAAAAATTCATAGATAAAACCATCAAAGAGGCCCGAGAAAAGGGCTATGTAGAAACCCTGTTCGGCCGGAGGCGCTATCTGCCGGAAATAAATTCTTCCGTCATCCAGGTTAAAAAGGCAGCCGAGCGAATGGCTATTAATGCGCCTTTGCAGGGCACGGCCGCGGATTTAATCAAGGCGGCTATGATTAAAATTCATGATTTGCTCGAGGGCAGAAATGATGTTAAAATACTTCTTCAGGTCCATGACGAGCTGGTTTTTGAAATAGAAGAAAAAGAAGTGAAAAAAATTATCCCGGAAATCAAGGCTATCATGGAAAACGTTTTAAAATTAAAAGTCCCGATTGTGGTGGAGGCGAGCCTTGGCGATAATTGGGGGCAGATGGAAAAAATAATGTAAAGACGAACGGCTGTTCGTCTCCGTAGATAAATATGGAAAAAATAAATTTAAATAATCTAACCAACAAAAAAATCTGCATCTTAGGCTACGGCATTGAAAACCGGGCCCTGGTTGATTTTTTAATTTCTAAAAAAATAGATTGCCGAATTATAATTTGCGACGCCAACAACGTAAAGAAGAACGGCCGTTCGTCTCTCAGCCGTTCGTCTAAAAATATCACCTGGCGCCTGGGCAAAAACTATAATAAAAACCTATCCCAATTTGATATAATTTTCCGCATTGCCGGCTATCCTTTTTTCTCTCCGGCAATCAAGAGGGCAAAAAAAGCCGGAGTTAAAATTTCGAGCCCGGTAAAATTATTTTTTGATCTTTGTCCGAGTAAAAATATTATTGGCGTAACCGGCACTAAAGGCAAAGGCACTACCGCTTCCTTAATTTATGCTATTTTAAGGCAGGCGGGTAAAAAGGTCTGGTTCGGCGGCAATATCGGCGTGCCCATGTTTTCTTTTCTGAAAAAAATTAAAAAAAACGACTGGGTAATCTTAGAACTTTCAAGTTTCCAGTTAGAAGACCTAAAAACGAGCCCGAAAATCGCGGTTATCACTAATTTTTACAGAGAGCATCTAAAACCGGTTGATCCGGTTAATCCCAATTACCACCGGAATCTGTCTTCTTACTGGCAGGCCAAAGCCAATATTTTCAAACACCAAAAAGCGGGCGACAAGCTTATAGCCAATAGAAAATTAGATAAAATCACAAAAAATTATCGCCTACCCGGCCGAATAATCTATTTTTCTAAATCTAATTTAGGAAGCCAATTGCTGGGCGAGCATAATAAGGAAAATATTGCCGCCGCTTATATGACAGCTAAAACCATTGGTTTAAAAGAAAAATCCATAAAAAAAGCCGTGGCCAGATTTAAAGGCCTACAGCACCGCCTGGAATTTGTTGCCAAAAAAAAGGGCGTGAGTTTCTATAACGACAGCTTTGCCACGACTCCGGAAAATACGATTGCGGCCCTGGATTCATTTTCCTCCCCCCTAATTCTTCTGGCCGGCGGGTCAGACAAAGGCTCTAAATTCGAACCGCTGGCCAAAATTATAAAAAAGAGAGTAAAATTCGTAATTTTATTTTTCGGAAAAGCCACTCCCCGGCTAAAAGAAGAATTATTAAAAGCCGGATTTCCTAAAAAAAAGATGAAATCAGCCAAAAGTATGGCCGAAGCCATAAAAATCGCCAGGAAAAAAGTGGAAAGTAAAGATATAATTCTTCTTTCTCCGGCCTGCGCCAGCTTTGGCCTGTTTAAAAATTACAAGGAGCGGGGAGAATTATTTAAAAAAGAAGTAAATAAAATAACATAAAAATAAAATAAATTCATTTTTTTCATATTATTTTGTTATTTTGTTATTTTAACTATGATCATATTTATTTACGGCGAGGATACCTTTAGGAGCCGGAAAAAATTAAAAGAGCTGAAAGATAAATTTATCCGCGAAATTGACCCAGCCGAAAGCAGCCTAACCACCCTTGACGGCAAAACCGCCAAGGCCAAAGAAATTATTGATTGTTTTGGCGCCCGTTCACTTCTGGCGAAAAAACGGATGACTGTTATAGAAAATCTATTTTTCAACAAAAATCGGGTAGCATTCGAAGAAATTTTCAATTACTTAAAAAAGGTTCACCCCATTAGAAATTCCGGCGGGACATTTCCGCCAGAGGCTGGTCAACCCCTGGCTGATAACCCCGAGGCGAAACAGTGGGGCGTTATTTCTAACGGGGCGAGGACGGGAAAAGACGATAATATTATTATCTTCTGGGAATCAGCCATAAAAACTAAAACGGCCAGCAATAAAAAAAATGCTTTCCTGCTTGACTCTTCCGGGAAAGAAAATCCTCTGCCTAAAATCCTCCAGCCGCTTTTTAATTTTTTGGCTCGGCAGCCTTATGCCCAGGAATTTAAGCTCCTGTCTAATATAGAATTAGCGGCCTGGATAAAAAAAGAAGTAGAGACCCGCGGCGCGATGATTACTAATCAAGCCGCCCAAACTTTAATCAGTTTAGCTGGCAATGATTTATGGCAAATAAATAATGAGATTGACAAACTTATCAATTACGAAGCCGGCCAAGAGGCTAAATTGCTAACGCCGAGCCAAGTCCAAAAGACAAAAACCATCAGCGAAGAAGCCATAAAACAGCTGGTTAAGGGAAAATTTGATGAAAATATTTTTGCTTTGACTGACGCTTTAAGCAACCGGAACCGAAAACTAGCCAGCGAGCTTCTTGGGCAGCAATATGAAGCGGGGTTATCTGATGGTTATCTCTTAAGCATGATTACGAGGCAGTTTAGAATTCTCCTCCAGGTGAGACAGGCCCTGGATTCCCGCTTTTCCAGCCGCAAAATAATTACTGCCCTTAAGCTCCATCCTTTTGTCGCGCAAAAAAGCATTAATCAGGTGCGCAATTTTAATTTAGCCAGCTTAAAAAGCGCCCTGAATAAACTGGTTGAAATAGATTACTTGGTAAAAACCGGCCAGGCCGAAGCCCAAACCCTGCTTAATTTATTTATCCAAAAAATATAGGCGAAAAGAAATCCCCCTTGCGGGGGATTTCTGAAAACTATAATTTTTCTTGCCAAAGAACAAAAAAATTTTAACCAAAAAACAAAAAATTAGGGACAAATTATCATTCCTAATTTTTTGTTACAAACAAATTTATTTTATTTTTTGATTGAATAGTTTGTTGAGCCGCGATTTTTTTCGGTTGCAGGCATTTTTCTTTATTATACCTTTCTGCGCGGCCTTATCAAGGGCTTTCATCGCCCGAGAGACAAAATCTTTGGCTTGGCTATCCTTAGCCACTACCGCTTTCCGACTTTTTTTAATCAAGCTCTTTAAATTTTCCTTGATTTTTTTGTTAAAAGCCGCCCTTTTGACACTTTTGCGCAATTCCTTTTTAGCTGATTTAATGTTTGGCATAAAACATATTAAAAAATTAAAAATTATACAAGTCGGGGATGTGGGATTTGAACCCACGACCTCATGCTCCCAAAGCATGCGCCCTAAACCAGCTAGGCCAATCCCCGAAAGAGCGAACGTTCTCCGCCTTAATTATTTACCTCGTATATCTCGCCACTGCCCAGCCCAACTCCCATTATGTAGCCATTTCTTCCCAATTCTGGTTCATAATAAAAGCTTTCTTCTTTGGTAATACCGCTATTTATGTAATCGCCAATAATTTCTTCTATATCTCCGGGATATTGCCCTTTTTCCATATTATAAACTTCCAAAACTTCGACCAATTTATTTATCAAGCCGATTCTTACTTTATTCCCACTCTCGGCGCTTTCCTTAAAAATATCAGGTATTTCTTTCATGGCCTCTTTTGTTTTTGCGGCGTCAGACTTCACATAATTTCCGAAGATAATGGTCTCGTCCTGAATTTTTGCCTTATTATAACCGTCCTACCAATAAAGGCAAGGTATGATAAAATAGCTACGGTTGAAACTATTATTCCGTTTTTTATGCTAAAAAGCCTCATACTGGTGCCGAGGGTGAGAATTCCCGCCTGCCAACGCCTGATGGCCCGCCCGACTTCGCCTGGACGAAGTCCTGGCGGGCGGGCGTAAGCCTATGGCGGGCAGGGAACTCACGACACAAGGCCCCGCAATACATTTGCTACGCAAATGAATGCGGGGTAAAATTTTCTTCTCCGGCACCTATCCCGCCTCAATGCCGGGAGATAATTATCTCGCGAATAAATTTTCGATTTACAATTTTAAGTGCCTGGGGTGAGAATTGGACTCACGACACAAGGATTTTCAGTCCTTTGCTCTACCACTGAGCTACCCAGGCTTTCCTACCCAGCATTGGAGCGGGACTCTACCACTGAGCTACCTCGGCAAAGTCGCGTAACATGAAACGCATAACACATAACGGTTCTGAAGTAAATTTTATGCAATCGTTATGCGTTACG
>Ga0268278_1000748_pt1 | contig 21310 bp, 18 predicted proteins | sample saktaG_3_FD_190135 | JGI IMG/M metagenome (GOLD analysis project Ga0268278, IMG submission 190135) | Saline water microbial communities from Sakinaw Lake, British Columbia, Canada - sak_2010_1_5_55m | ecosystem: Environmental > Aquatic > Non-marine Saline and Alkaline > Saline ...
TTTTGCCTTTGCCGACTACCGCATTACCAGAGGACCCAACATAGGAGAGATATATTTTGTTGGTCCTACCTCAACCGGTGAAGGTATTTACCGCTCTACCGATTTTGGCGAGACTGCTGTTTGTATGGATAGTATAACGCAGGTTATAAGCATTTGTGCAGATAAAACACCTGGCGTCTTATACTATGATTATTATGACAATCTCTTCATCTCCTATAATTATGGGCAATATGGGAGTTGGATTTTTAGGACTTCAGAAGGATCTTATGTCATAAATAGCGGAAGAAATGAAGGTGAAATCTTTCCAGGGCCATGGATCAGTAGTAATGATTATGGAATAAATTTTACGCAGCACACTTTAAACGGTTGCTTTTGTAATGTTGCACATACATTTGAAATAGGGAGTCGAGATTCCATTGGATATTACGTCGGTGGAATATGGGGCATTAATGACACCCTATGGCTCATGATATCGTATGATAATTTCGATAGTGTCGAAGTTCAGAGTGTCTATAATATAGATGAATATCCTCTCCGAGATTTAAGCAGAGGAACAGAATACGGTGAATTATACAACTTTGCCGATTCTCCAAAGAGACTTTCGTATAGTTGTGATTATGGTGAAACCTGGGAATTACATAATATAATGAATTATGGATTAGACTACAAAGATATGGTGGGAGGTAGGCAGGAAGGAGAAGTATATATCTATGGTTATTATGACGAAAATATGCTTACAATAGAGCATAGTTATATATTTCATTCAACCGATTATGGCAGGACATTCATCGTTTTTCATCCCTTTTCTAAAGGAGAAGAAACCTTGGTTGCAAATTTCTCTTCTGCTGTGACAGAAGGCAATGTTCCTTTGGCTATATCATTTTGCAACTATTCAGTGGGAGATATTCAAAGCTACGAATGGGATTTTGATAATGATGGCGTTGTAGATTCATATGAAGAAGAACCGGAATATACTTACCAAGATACAGGATATTATTCAGTGAAACTTACTGTTTATGACACGGATGGATCCGATGAATTTCTAAGAGAGAATTATATCCACGTGAAAGATCCAAATGCAATAGACGAAGAAATAGAAAAAGATAAATTATTATTACATAATAGCCCAAATCCATTCCGGTCATCCACAACTATCAGTTATTCGCTACAACATAATATTAGAGAAGCCACAATCGAGATATACAATATAAAAGGGCAACTCATCAAAACATTTCTCACGTTCCCAAACAGGGGTTTGGGAACGCATGAAGTGGTTTGGGACTGCAAAGATGACAGAGAAAAAAAGGTAAAAACGGGCATCTATTTCTGTAAACTTACTACAGAAAATACTTATACAATCAAGAAGCTAATCCTGATAAAATAAATCCTTCATTTATATAGCACTTAGAATTTGTTTGAAATTTTCCCATCTCGGTGTTCTCTGTGGTGAATAAATATATTTAGATCTCTCTATCACTCCAATTCCGTATAACTTGACTATTTTGAAGCCGATTTAATTTAGGTAAAAATTGTAAATTCCGGAGGTTCTATGGAATACTTCTTAACAGAAGAACAGCAGGAAATCAAAGCGCTTGCACGGCAACTCGCTGAAGAAAAAATGAAACCCGTTCGAGAAAAATATGATGAAGAGGAAATCTTCCCCTGGGATATAGTCAAGCAGATGGCACAAACCGATCTCTTCCGCGTTATGCTGCCCGAAGAATATGAAGGATTGGGCGGCAAGGTCATGGATCTTGTGGTCATGATGGAGGAGTTGTGCCGCGTGGATAGCGGCATTGCGCTGTCACTTGGAGGAACCGGTCTCGGCATGTACCCGATCCTGCTTAGCGGCAACGAAGAACAAAAACAAAAATATCTCCCTTCCATTGCAGACGGAGCAAAGTTGGCAGCTTTTGCACTGACAGAAGCAAATGCCGGCTCTGATGCAGGTGGCGTTAAAACTACTGCAGTGAAAGATGGAGATCATTATATATTGAATGGTACCAAACAATGGATCACCAACGGCGGTGAAGCGGATATCTATACCGTATTCGCACTCACTGATAAATCAAAAGGCGCTCGCGGCGCCTCTGCATTTATAGTGGAAAAAGGAACAGATGGATTCAGCTTTGGTAAAAAAGAAAAGAAAATGGGAATCCGTGCATCCTGTACAAGAGAACTCATATTTGAAAACGTGAAAGTTCCTGCAGAAAATCTTATCGGCAGAGAAGGCATGGGCTTCATGATCGCCATGAAAACCCTCGACAAATCCCGTCCAATGGTCGCTTCGCAAGCGCTTGGTATCGCACAGGGAGCCATGGAAGAAGCAGTACGTTATTCTCATGAACGCCACCAGTTCGGCAACCCGATCTCGTCTTTTCAGGCAGTCCAATTCATGCTTGCAGACATGGCAATCAAAGTCGAAGCTGCTCGTGCGCTTATCTATGCCACTGCACGAATGATCGATTCCGGCGAGAAGAAATTCAGTATGGAATCCGCAATGTGCAAAACCTTTGCGTCGGACATTGCAATGGAAGTGACCACCGATGCAGTGCAGGTGCTTGGCGGGTATGGCTACATGAAAGAATATCCTGTTGAAAAAATGATGCGTGATGCAAAGATCACTCAAATATACGAAGGCACGAACCAAATACAAAGAATGGTGATCGCATCCCATCTTCTCAAAGAATACAAGTAGGAAAATGTCGAATATCGAATTTCTAATTTCAAATAATCCATTAGACATTAGAAATTAGGATTTAGAAATTCATGAAGAAGCTTCTTTTTCATATTTGCTGTGCGCCGTGCTTTATCGCTCCATACGAACACCTCAAAGATGAATTCGACATCACTGGATTCTGGTACAACCCAAACATCCAACCTTATCAGGAATTTCAAAAAAGGTTGGAAGAGGTTGAGAAATTTGAGAAAATTCACGATCTTCCAATGATCTATAACAGAGAATATCCTCTTGAAAAATGGCTGCGCAATGTTGTTTTCAGAGAGAATGATCGCTGCCGCTTTTGCTATCAGGACAGATTAGAACAGACAGCGCGATATGCGAGGAAAGGGAAGTTCGATTATTTCACATCCACTCTGTTCTATAGCAAGTTCCAGGATCACGAATTAATGAAGGATATCGCAGAAATCCTTGCAAAAGAATATCGTGTGAAATTTCTGTATAAAGACCTTCGCGAATTCTGGAAAGAAGGTATCGAACGCTCAAAAGCTGAAGAAATGTACCGCCAGCAGTACTGCGGCTGCATCTACAGCGAACGGGATCGGTATTATCATCCCGAGAAGGAGAAATGAAAGTAAAACAAGATTCCAATCTTGTTTAAAAAAGAAAAAATCACTCATGAATACGTATCAGAAAATGTTTAATGATAGAATCAATAATACTCAACATTGGAATGTTGAGCTACTCGTAAAACAAGATTCCGATCTTGTTTGAGTTTTTAAAGATGGAGAATTTAAAATACAAAGAAGCTTATTTCAGAAATTTACCCCACTTTCAACCAGAAGGTACAATTTTTGCAGTAACATCTGGACTGGCATTTTCTCTTCCTCGCAAAATAAAAGATAAATTGAAAGAAGAAAAAAGGGAATTTGATAGAATATCTTCAAGTTTAACTGGCTCAGAACTACAAGTTTTTATAGATGAGTTTGAACGGAAGTATTTTGAAGAATTTGATAATTTTCTAGATAAATACTCACAATCACCAACATGGCTATCAATTGATCCGGTCGCAAAGGAAGTAGCAAACAGCATTCATTATAACAATAAAAAAATGTACGATCTTCATGCATATTGTATTATGCCCAATCATGTACACATTTTATTACAGCCGGTAAAAGATCAAAATGGAGTATCTCATTCCCTTTCAAGAATTATGTATTCTCTGAAAAGATACACTGCCACTTCATGTAATAGACTGCTAAAAAGAAAAGGGCAATTTTGGCATCATGAAAATTATGACCACTTTATTCGTGACGAGAAGGATCTTGCATATTAATTATATTACTTATTAAATAATCCAGTAAAAGCAACATTGATAGATGATGCAAAAAACTGGAAATATACATGGACTAAAGATGATTATGACGTCGATATTTTCTAATTTGCTCAACATCCGTCTTCTCCGCCAGCTGGCGGATACGTCGAGACAGATAGGAATCTTGTTTCAAAAGGATGTGATCGCTGGTGAATACGTATCAGTCGATGATTAATGATAGAATCAATAATACTCAACATCGGAATGTTGAGCTACTCCATGGAACAAGATTCCAATCTTGTTGAAAGGAACGAAATCATGTTTGATAATATTACACAGGAAATCTGGTCGTATTTCAAAGAGATGCAAACTGTTTTCTTTGCAACGTGCGACAAGGAACGCCCTTATGTGCGTCCCATGCTCTTACTATATGTCGATGACAAATTTTGGGTTGCCACAGGTGCAGATGATGCAAAAACACCGCAACTCAGGATAAATCCACAATTCGAATTTTGTTATTTGATCGAAAAGGTAGTCGAGAACGGCTACATTCGCGGTGCAGGACAGGTCGAGTTCGTCCAAGATATGGGTATCAGAAAGAAATTTATCGAGAAATTCTCATACATCCGTCATTACTGGCAAGAACCGGACGATCCAGGCTACATTCTATTAAAGCTCAATGTAGCATCTTTTGAGTATATGCGCCCAGGTGAAAACACTGCAGAAAAAATCTTGGTTTAATGCATGAACATTTTTAACGGTTTCGACAAGAAAACACTCACCTTCTATCGACAGCTTTCCGTTCATAATTCGCGCGACTGGTTCGAGAAACACAGAGGTGACTATAATACTTTTGTCCTCACTCCTGCACAGCATTTTGTGATGGAAATGGGTGAAAAACTCCGCGAACTCTCACCTGACGTGCATGCAATTCCAAAAGTGGATAAAACAATCTTCCGCATTCATCGTGACATCAGATTCAGCAAAGATAAGACACCTTATAAAACCCATCTGGCATTCTTTTTCTGGGATGGTCCCAGAAAGAAAAATAACAACTCCGGCTACTACCTGCATATTGATCCTCAAAAAGTATTCATCGGACTGGGACTGTACATATTTCCCAAAGACATTCTTGAGAACTATCGCGAGATCATTTCAAAACCAAGAGAAGCAGAGAAACTCATCAGTGTATTTAAAGGTATAAGGAAAGCAGGATATGGCGCTGACGGAGAAGGTTCGAAAAACGTTCCTCGTGGTTATGATAAAGATTACAAATATGCTGAAATCCTCAAATTTAAAGGGATCTATACCTGGCATGAATGCACTCCACCCGAGCAACTTTTCTCATCTGATTTTATAGAATGGTGCTTTAATATTTACAAAGCGATGACTCCTCTCCATTATTGGATACGAGAAAAATTAGTATGATTTTGCTCAGAATATAATAGAACAGAGGTTTCCACCTCGAAGAAGAATAATATGTCAAAATATGAAGAAATCGATTTAAACGACATAACGACGTATTCAGTCGAAGACCGCCCGAGCAAAGTGCACGTAAAAGATTTTATATCCGATGAATTCGTGAATACAAATGAGTTCATAAAGAGTCTCCCCAACATTCTCGCTGCAAAGGATTTGAAAGAATTGATCCGTCATGCAAAAGGTGCGATCATCGATCAGAAACCCATCATTCTTATGTTTGGCGGACATCTCATCAAATGTGGGCTTTCACCGCTTATAAACCGAGCGATCGAGCAGGAAGTCATCTCTGCAATAGCAGTGAACGGCTCTGTCGGTATACATGATTTCGAGATCGCCTTTTTCGGCAAAACATCCGAAGATGTCGAAACTGCGCTTGAGGACGGCAGCTTTGGCATGGGAGCAGAAACTGGCAGGATCATCAATGAAGTTATTTCCGAGGGCTTTGAAAATGATCTTGGCTATGGAGAAGCGCTGGGCAAATTCATCTTTGAGGAGCGCCCTCCCTACTGGGATTACAGCGTATTTGCAAAAGCGTATGAATACGATGTCCCCATCACCGTGCATGTAGCCATCGGAACTGATATAATTCATCAACACCCGCAAGCAGATGGCGCAGCAATCGGCGGTGCAAGCTACAAAGACTTCAAGATATTTACGAATAGGGTCAAAGAGCTTAATGAAGGCGGTGTGCTGCTCTCTTTTGGTTCTGCCGTTATCTTGCCGGAAGTATTCCTCAAGGCATTAACTATCGTACGAAATCTGGGATTTGAAGTGAATAATTTCTATACCGCAGTTTTTGATATGATAAAGCATTACAGACCCATGACGAATATTGTTCATCGCCCAACCGCATGTGGCGGAAAGGGTTTCCATTTTGTTGGTCATCATGAGATAATGTTCCCGCTCCTGATGGGAAGTCTCCTTGAAGAATAGAAAAAAGAATAGAACACAGATTAACGCTGATGAGACTGATAAACACTGATAAAAAAATGTAATAATGAAAACGAAAATAAATTATAAGTATTCACCCATGAGAATCAGTGAAAATCCATGAGCTATATTCCTATGCTAAAAAAGAAATCACACCTCATTTTTAAGATCATTATCAGTATTCTGTTTCTGATATTTCTTTTCTATATCATCAAGCCCCACCAGATACTTTCTGCTCTGAAAAACGCAGACGTGCTTTGGGTTATCCTTGCACTGTTGCTCTTACCGCTCAATCTATTCCTTCAATCCATAAGATGGAAATTCCTCGTGACTTTGAGCAAAGAAAAAGTGTCTAATCAAGAGATTCTTTCATCAATTCTTTACAGTTTTTCCTACAGTATTTTCACTCCTGCCAGACTTGGCGAGATAGGAAGAGCATTTCATATTACGAATTCAAAAAAAGATGAGATGGTCGTGCTTGCATTTTATGAGAAATTTTTTGCGTTTTGCTCACTTATGCTCTTCGGACTTATTTCCCTGAGTTTTCATGAGAGTTTTTATTATTTGATCGCAGCTATTATAGTGCTGATATTGATGTTTTTCTCGAAAAATATTGCGCAGCATCTTCCATACTTCAAAAAATTTACCGCAATCCTAAAGAAAGTGCACACCGGCAAAATATTCCTCATTTCTCTTCTTTTTGTATTTGTGTACATTTTCCAGTTTTACTTGATCCTTAATGCTTTCAAACCGGTCAATATCTTCAGTTCTTTCTTTTTCATTTCAATAGTTATGCTGGTAAACGCGATCCCAATTACCTTTAGCGGACTTGGATTGCGTGAACTTGCTTCGGTATATTTCTTCAAGCAGCTTTTAATAGAACCCGGGCAGGCAGCGAGTGCATCTCTGATTCTCTTTGCGATCAATATCCTTATTCCTACTTTGAGCGGATTCGTCCTCCACCTGAGACCAACGCACATTAAGATTGCAGAAAGTGAGGAACTATGAAAAAGATCTGGCTGCTGGTATTGTTAATTGTTATTTTTTCTGCAAATCTTAGTGCAGAAGAAAAACCATTTAACACAGGACGCAGTTCCACCACGGCATTGCTCTGGTCAATCATTCCCGGCGGTGGGCAGATATACAATAAGCAGTACATCAAAGCCGGGATTGATATTCTGGCTGAATCGCTCCTCATCGGCACCGCAATAAATTATCATATAAAAATGAATGATGCGTATTCATTATATAAGCAGACCCACGCTCAAGCACATTACGATGAGTATAATTATTATTATCAGCAGCAGCAGAATATGATATGGTGGTGGGCTACAGTAAAATTAATCGCATTGCTCGATGCATATGTCGATGCGAAGATGTACAATTATAATGAAAAGAAGAAAAAGTTAGATTTCGAGTTTGAAGGATTGGGAATGTCCTTGAGATATAATTTTTAAATTTCTCACCACATAGTTCGCAGAGAAAAAAATGAAATGTTGTAGGGTCATCTGCCCCCAGATGACCGTTTCAAATTACACGATTTTATTACCCGTATAACGTACCTGAAAAATTTCCTTTGAAAACAGATCGATTGCACTTAATTTTTTGAAATATCCCGCTCCCGTATCTATGCCTATTTTATCATTTTCTATGAGCACTTTCCGTTGCGGAGTATGCCCGAATACAACGATCTTATTCAACCCGGTCGGATAAAAAATAAATTGATGCCGTATCCATAACATCACTTCCCTTTTCTGCTCATTAAATGGAACTCCCGGCATCACACCACCATGAGCAAAAAAATAATGCTCTGTCTCAAAAAACACCTTTGTGTTCTTCATAAATTGGAGGTGCTCTTCCGGAATAAGATGTGCGAGGTCTTCGATCGTTGAATCAGCATTCCCATAAGAAAGTGCGGTAAATTCTCCGCCGTTGCGTGCATAATACGCACCGTTTATAGCCCTCTCATCCAAGCCCAATAAATCCAGCAGCATATCCTCGTGATTCCCTTTTAGAAAAACCGCTTTGTATTTTTGTGCAAAATCAATCAGGTAATCGAGCACTTCTCTACTTTTATATCCCCGATCAATATAATCTCCAATGAAAACAATAAGATCTTTGGGGGAAGGTTTAATTTTCCCGAACAATTCCCGGAGCATGTCAAACTGCCCGTGAATATCCCCGACTGCGATGAGACGGGAGAAGTCCTTTTCCCTCATTTTAGAATTTGAATTCAACCCAGATATTTATCGCTGTTGTTGTGGTTGATTCACCTGATTTCACATCCTTTTGAGCTTCGTAACGTGCGGTGAGTCCTGCATTGATATCTTTACTGAAATTATACGCCACTCTGGGTTCAATCTTGAGTGTATTTTTGTTATAAATCCACTTACTGGTCTCGCTATCCTCTGATGGAGAACTACTTGAAGTATAACTGATATCGAGATCCATGTCGGTTTTATTTGTCATATTCAAGCGTCCGAGCAAAGGAATTTTGACACCTTTGGCAGACTGGAAGGAATAGCGGAAAGTCGCACTGAAGCCTGATTCATCGGTTCGGGTTTTCTTGTTATTTTCTACATAACTTATCTGGTTGCTGAAGTTATAATTAAAACCGAGATTTATATTGATTTTATTAAGGAGCTTTGTATTAAATGAAATGAGCGGACTGAACTGGAACTTTTCTGTAGTGCGATCCGGTGTAACCCAGAATCCATTTCCTGAATTAGATATCATGCGTGAAAAACTCGATGAGATATTACTGCCTTTAAAAAATTTCACTTTCAGAATTTCGTCTAATCCATCGAAGCCAAGAATGATTCCCGGTAGAGTAATTGACTCATTTTTTGTCTTAGTACCGGAGGTTCTATTTAAATCAAGAGAGTATTTTGCAGAGACTTCTGTGCTCAAGTGCGTAAAAAGTCTGAACTGTGTTCGTGTGTTCCCGGAGAAGGCATCGATCTGAGTAACCGATTGAATCTGCCCGAATGTTTTATCCCTGAGTCCTAGCTGATAATAGAGATCAGGCAGCGAATCGGGAGGCGCAAAGTATTTTGTCCTGTATGTATTTGAATAACTAAGATCCACCGAACCTATTTTATTAATACAGAACCCGACCGCTTTTGTGGTATAGAGTGCAATCTTTTTAAATCCAAATGATGATGCTTTTTCTTCTATTATAATTTCTTCTTCGCCTTCGGGGGTTTCTACCTCTATATCGACAGAATCGATGATCTCTTCTATTACTTCATTTTTCGGCTCTTCCTTGCCTTTCTCCTGCTCTTCGAGTTCCTTTTGTTTCTCCCTATCTTCAAGCTCATTTTCATCTATCTCCTCAATTTCCTTTTCTGTTTCACCCTCGATCAATTCCTCTTTAGGTTTTACTTTCTCTTCTTTCACCTCCTCATCAATTTCAATGAGCCCCATAATATATTCACCATACTTATCGAATTTCAGTGTGATGTTTGCGGAAGTTTTACGTTCATTCTCGACTTCATATTGAATGCTCAATGTGTCATTTTGAAGATTTTCTCTGCGGTTTTGTTTATATTGGGTTTTATACTGTGTATTGAAATTTAGCTTTTTCATATAGTCGGGCACATATTTAAGGGTCACATCCTGATTTCTGGCAGTCTCTACTCCGATATTTATTTTCCCGACTTTGTTTGTCTTTGCAAGATTGCGTGTCATATTGAGAATATAATCAGCATCAAAATCTGTAAACATTTCGTATTTCACGGTGAGTTTGGGATTGAGGGTATGGTCGGGCGCCTTTTCATCATTTGTGAACAATGTATCCTGGCTCTGCTTGGTCCACGCATTGTATTTTGTATAATTATAATCTGTATTGATGGTGATCTTCTGAGGGAGGTAATATATTTTGAAATTTTTAAAAATTTTTACATTAAGACTGTCTTTGTTGAAATTTAACGCATAATTCAAAGTTCCTGTATATTTATAGGTAGTGTCCCGTTTTGTTGGAGAAAGTGATTTCGTGTGCCTCACTTCTGCTCTGATAAAAGTATTATCGAGGAAGAGCTTTGCAAAGAAGTTTGTCGACTTCTTGCTTTTCCGCAGGGAAATCGATGCAGATTTGGTTTCGTTAGTCGTTTTATATTTAGTTTTTTCTTCTGGCGTAATAAGTTTCACGTCAGAATTCGGCTGGAAACGTGGCTTGCTTTCTCCATAGGAATAATCAAATTTCACCGGGATATTAAAGCCCCATGCATCGGGCATAAATTTATGAAGATAAAGATTATTTCTTAAAGAATAGGAATAACTGTCCGAACCGCTGCCTGCTCTCGCACCAAGCGAGTAGAAATTGGGAGTCTTCCTTTCAAAATTTATGAGTATATCTGCAAAATCTGCAATTTTTGTATCAAGTGTTAACCGGGCTGCCATTCCCATCTCACTGTAGGGATCGCTCACACGAATATCATCAAAGAAAATGCGCCCGCTGAAAGTAGTTTCCATACTATCCGGTCGTATCAGTCCCACTGTCACCTGTTTGATATACCCCAGAGAAGGCGTGCCAACCATTCTGAGCTGTGCAGTCGTATCCGGCATATCGCTCTTTTTCAGGTCTGTAAATTCTGTAAAATCTATCGTAATATCCTGCCAGTAGCTCTCTGTCATTTTTGAGTCAATATCATCATATACCTGCACGGACTGACGATATTCGTAATAGTTCAGGGTGTCTGAACCAAGACGGAAAATAATTGTCTCAGTATCCGATGCATTGGGTGGTGGTCCTGTTGCATGCTGTGCATACACCCATAATTTTAATTTGCTGTAATTGAGTAGATTTATCTTTTCGGAAAATGTCTCTTTTGCATAAATATATCTATCCGGCTCAAGATTTTGAATATTCAAAACGAGCGACTGCTCTATCTCTTTTTCTTTATCATCATCTCCTGTTAATGAACCGGGAGGTGGCGTATAGTCGAGGTTATTTGAGTTATTTTCTGTTGCCACTTCAAATGCTTCATCCGGCTGCAGATCGGTTGGTTTGTGGAGCGTCGTATCCATAATCGTAGACGCTGTCCATTTGTTGCCGACCAACTCGAAGGTCTCGATATCGATAACCATATCGTCCGATGATTCTGTCTTCATCCACAAACGGGCGCTTTGTATGTAGTTCCATGCGATATTTCCCTCACCAAGTGGTTTAAAGTAAAGTGAATCCTGCACAGGAATACGAATATATTTCCACTCATTATATTCGGAAATAAGAATCTCCGGATCGATGTTTGTCAGATCGATTGCATATTGGAAATAATTATTTCTGGTGTCGAGTACAAAGTTTCTATTCAGGTCTTCAGTGTCCAGGCGACCATTCACTTCATCTCCGTTGATACCACTATAATTTGATGAACCCGCCGTATAAATATAGTCGTCATTTCCATCATCGACATCTGGATATTTACCATCAAAATCATGGTTTTTTGGTGGCACCGGGTCTGTGCCCTGCACATTATCAAGACCCACGTCTTCACCCACATCGAGTACACCATCCTGGTTAATATCTTCATAATTCAGAACACCATTGGGTTTGAGAATCGGATAATAATCTTCCGTCATGGTTCCAAAATCAATGAAAAGGGTATCACCCAGTTCCGCATCATCGGCTTTTATGGTGAGTTCAAGATAGCGTTTTTTCTTAAAATCCTCTGCGGTAGCACCGAAACTTTTCATGATACCGCCCCAGTTCGGGAGCAGTGAAATGGGCTCAAGCTTGCATTCCAGCACGGAGACATACTCGTTTCCTTCAGTTGTCGGAAGATCAGGATAGATATCCTTTTTCTGAAATTCATTGTGAGGATTATACCAGATAAAATCGCCCCTGGTAATATGTGTAACCAGTGTATCTGCCATAAGAGAATCAATCCCAAGAGGGTGACTTGCGAAATCATATTCTGTACGGCTGATGCCAACTGACAAAATTTCATTAATGGCTTCCATATCATCGATATAAGCTTCGCCGTGATCAGTCGCATTAGGATTGGGAATATTCATTGCCACTTCCCCGGACAGTGAAACGGTAGATTTTTCATTGGTTCTCACAAGCGGGATCATATCAACCAGATCAGTCACAAAGGGCAGGTCTGCTCGTATCGCCCCATCAATATCACCAATAAATATCTTTGTAGGTTCACCACCCACCTTCACATGTTTATTGCCGGTAGATCCTCCTTCATACATAAAGGTTGCACCGACTTTGGCGTTGTTATTGAATTCATAATCTGCACGAACGCCAAACATGCTTTTTTTATCTATATTGAAAAAGGGCTGGTATTCAAAATCCACCTTTACATCAGCATTGGGATCGCTTGCGGCATCACCCTTGAGTCGTACTGTCCCACTGAAATAATCAATCTCATAACCGTTTTCTGCTCCCTTTTTTAACAGTACTCCATCGACATAGACCTTCTCGCTTCCTTCTATAATATTGATATGCCCGAGGTTGATCGTGCTGCCAACTTTATTTGATTTTACACCCAGATAGAAAGGATTATAATCATCTTCCGTCGGATTGGGATTGAGCTCATTATAGACCATTGGATTCCCGAGAGTGCTGCTGTAATCGGAGAACCAGTGCGGTTGGAAAGGTTCCCACATACGAAATTGAGCAGTACCTTTTTTAAGATCAACTGTTTCATCGCTCCCGTTTACTATACCGTCTCCAGTGGTATCAAGATTGAGAATATCAACGAATTTATGCAGCACATTGTTAGAATCGATAATTCCATATGCCGCTTCACCTCCAGATCCCGGAGGATAGTAGTATATCTTCATCTCAAATCCCTGAGAGTCAATATCCTGACCCCCAAGACTGTAAATATTCTTGATCTGATAACCCCACAATGCTTCAGGTAGATCTTCGTCAGGAACATTGTAGTTCTTCTTGATCATCTTCACTTCAAGATTTCCACCCTGGGGCCAGCCTCCCCATTTTTTGCCGGAACGTTCTTCATAGATGACACCGATAGCATAATTATTCGAAATCCCCACACCGAATTCGATCATATACGGTGAATGTAAATAATCTATCAGGAAATCATTTATCGGATCAGTGAGTTCATAGAACCTATATTCAGTTCCACCATCAATATCATAACCAGGTACATTACTTTGATCTTGGCGTCCGTCATCAATGAAAATCCTGACTGAACCGTCTTTTGGCACTTTTTCAGGAAGATACTCCCATTCTGTCATTGGAAGTGTGTCGGGATTTACAGGCAGGTGGTCCGGACCTACAAATACGCTGTCCGGTTCATTGAACAGGAAGTATTTATTACGGACGAAGTTCATATCCTTATATTCTGTTTCCTGCTGGACTGCATTCCCTGTAGCTGATGCAGATGCCTGCTGTCCTTCCTGCTGGCTGACTATGGTGGTGAGTTTGAGCTTGCCAAATTCAAATTCGCCCTTGATTCCAAACAGGTTTTCCGAAGAAGCTGAATAACTGATAAATTGAGAGCCGGAAAGCGAGAGCCGCGTATCACCAGCTTCGATTAGTTTGATGGGATCGTCTTCATCACCTACATACTTGATGCTTATCTTATTTTTCTCAAAAATGGATTCATCTGAAGTCTGTCTGACATCTACCTTTATCTTTTTCCCGATTGTTCCGCTTATACCGAGGTTCAGTTTTTGTTCCATTTTCAGGTCTGGGAAAAATCCTTTGTTTGAGCTTTCAGTTGCAGTTTCCGGTTTGCGCTTTGTTGACGAGCCGCCGATTGTAATTTTTTGAGAACCGGTCACTTTCAGTCGTCCGATATTATCTCCGAAGAATCGGCGCATAGCTTTGGGCATTTTTATTTTTGGAAATTCGATATCAGGGATAATTCCCTGTGCCTGCCTGTTCTGAACGCGAAGCTGCTCTGCCTGCTCGATATCATCATATAAATATTCATAAAGCTGCTCGCGGAACCGCATGTTCACATAATTCTCCAGGCCAACTGCAAAAGGAGCATGAACACGCGCACCCCCAAATGTACTTTTTACAAGCACCCTTCGCTTTCTTATATCAAATTCATCCGAGTGTTCGTAGAGCTGTGAATTTATAAAATATCTACTGAATTTCTTTTCTGGAAATGCTTCTTTCTTTAAGTATTCCAAAACCTCAGCAGAGTCCTTCTTTGCCATAAGGGGCATGGAAATAGTATGATGAAACAAACTGGGAAAAGATGACACGCGCTGTGTATATGTAATTTTCTTGGGAACGACTTCAACGGAATCTTTTTGTTTTTCGTGTTCTTTTGTTAAATTTAATGTATCAGCATAGGAAATTGTATCTACAATACCGAGTTCCTGCTTTTCGATAAAGAGAGTATCCGTGGCAACGAGGAGTGTGTCTTTTTGTGTTTTCCCGGTGCTGTCTGTGACTTCAATTGTTTTCTCGTGTGACTTCTCCTCACCTTTTTGGATGACGGTTTCTGCCTGTATCGCATTATGTTGCAGAAATGTATAACCAGCTGCAACAAAAAACAGGGTACTGATAAAGAAAACAGATTTAGTCTTCATACCTATTAAACTTCTTACTATCCTTATACATAATTATTCAATGATTTACAGTTTTATGCCGTCATTTGGCGGCGTACTCTCCATGAGCGAAAATTCGATAGTATCAAAGTATATAGGCTGTCTTCCTCTTTTGATTGCCAGAATGTAAACCCATTCCCTTCACGGTCAATATTTTAATCAGTCCAAATATATTTCTTTTGCTCTGTTTCATAGGAAGTTCTTGTATGAGTAGATCAATTTTTCTCGTCAAGAAATTGATGATTGTTGACAAAACTTCGATCAAGAATAGTCTGCTCACATCAAATTTCAGGAGGTGCTATGCGGCTGCTTATTCAGCGTGTGAACCGTGCTTCTGTTTCTGTGGAAGGTACTCTTATCTCAAAAATAGGAAAGGGGCTGCTCATTTTTCTGGGAGTCGGACACGATGATACTGAAGCTCATGCAGATTACCTTGCAAAAAAAGCGGTGAACCTGCGCATCTTCGAAGATGAAGAGGGCAAGATGAATCTCAGCGTGAAAGAAATTAGTGGAGAAGTGCTGCTGATCTCGCAATTTACCTTGTATGCGGACACAAATAAAGGAAACCGTCCCGGGTTTTCGGATTCAGCTCCTCCGGAAAAAGCTGAATTATTGTATGAGTATTTTGGCAAATCTCTCAATGGGCTTGGAATTCCAACAAAACTTGGGAAATTCGGTGCGCTTATGGAAATCGACCTTTTAAATTTCGGTCCGGCAACTTTTTTGCTGGAGAGAGAATAGAGCCAAAATAAATCAGCACACCCAAAATCTTGACACGCATTACCCCATCGGAAAATTTCCCCCTCAACATGAATAATAATTCCTATCTCTATGAAATTGGCATTGAAGAATTACCCGCTTCTTACATCCAACCTGCGATTACATTCCTGCAGGAATATTTTTCCTCACAACTGACCGAAGCACAACTTAATTTTGATGAGATCAAACACTATTCTACCCCGCGCAGATTATGCATAACGATAACCGGACTTCCGAAAGCACAAGAAAATTCTTCTGAAGAGATCGTGGGACCTCCTGCACGCATTGCTTATGATGACGATGGCAATCTCAACAAAGTGGGACAGGGATTTCTTAAGAAGCAAAATCTCGAAGAGAAAGACATCATTATTAAAGAACTTCCCAAAGGTGAATATCTCAGTGTCATAAAGCATATAAAAGGGAAACCAACAGAAGATATACTCAGCGCTATTTCAGTGGATGTTATTCCAAAAATCCCTTTCCCAAAAAAGATGCACTGGGGAAACAGCACACTCCTCTTTGCACGTCCCATACGCTGGCTTCTTGCACTGTATAATGATGAACTTCTCGAGTTCGAGATCGATGGAATAAAAAGCGACAGAATCTCTTTAGGAAACAGGTTTCAAAAGCTACATAATATATTTATTATCTATTATATTAATAAATATGTTCCTTTATTAAGACAGCATTTTGTCATTGCAGATAGAGATGAAAGAAAAGAATTTATCGAGAATGAAATTGAAAACACCGCACGCAAAGTTGGTGGAATTCCTGTCGAGAATTCTGAACTGCTCGAGACTGTGACAGATATTGTTGAATTTCCATCCCCAATCGTGGGAACATTTGACACATCATATCTTTCCTTGCCCCCAAAAGTGCTTACTACCACTCTTTCGGAAACACAAAAATCCTTTTCTGTGCAGAATACAGATAATGAAATTATGCCCTTTTTCATCGGCATCGGCAATAGCAATCCGGACACGATCGACAAAGTGCTATATGGTAATGAGCGGGTCATTAATGCGCGGTTGAGCGATGCGAAGTTCTATTTTGATACAGACAAAAAAACACCGCTTGCAGCACGGGTAGAGGAACTGAAGAAGATCACTTTCATAAAAAATCTCGGCACTCTTTTTGATAAGATACAGAGAATGAAATCCCTTGGAAAGTGGTGCGCAGGGATGCTTTCTTATGATAAAGATAAGATTGAAAGAGCTGCCCATCTCTGCAAATCCGATCTGACGACCCTTATTCTTGGAGAAAAGGAATATACCAAATTGCAGGGCTATATGGGCTGGCAATATGCCTTGAATGATGGCGAAGATCCTGAAGTTGCCCAAGCGCTCTTCGAGCAATACCTGCCGCGCTTTAAGGGTGATATTCTCCCTGAAACAAAAACCGGGATTATCCTATCTATAATTGATAAGATGGATACGATTGCCGGTTGCTTTTCCATCGGGTTGCAGCCCACAGGCACAAGCGATCCTCTCGGGATAAGACGAGCAGGAAACGGAATTATTTCCATCCTCGCAGAACATGACCTGTCCTTGAATCTTGAAGAATTTATGAAGCAGGGGATTGCTCCTTATAAAGATTCCAAAAAAGATTTTTTTGCTAATCTGGTAGAATTCTTCACACAGAGAATCCGTATGTATCTAGAGCAGCAGGGCATTGATTATGATGTGATAAATGCGACAATTGAAGCTGATTGTCGAAATATACCGGATCTCATTACCCGCGCAAAAAATCTGCAGGAATTCAAGCTTCATGAAGATTTCAAGGATTTTATTATCGGATTTAAAAGAGCATCAAATATCCTGGAAAGCTCAAAAAAGATCATTCCTATGAATGAAGCGCTCCTTAATGAAAAAGAGGAAGTGCAGCTCTATAAAAAACTCACAGAGATCATTCCCCATTATGAAGCTCATTTTGAAGAAAAAAATTATAATGCTTGTTTTAACGATCTTGTTGAATTAAAGGACTATATCGACACATTTTTTGATAATGTGATGGTCATGGTCGAGAATGAACAGCTTCTGGAAAACCGTATGGCGCTCCTCCGCCTGATCCATTCTACATTTGTGAAAACTGCCGACCTATCCAAAATAGTGTATGAATTATAATTATCTGGAGACGTAATGAACACATTACTTTCACACCGCGCACGTGCAATCAAGCCATCCCCCACACTGACTGTTTCTGCCCTTGCCAAACAGATGAAGGCAGAAGGTCATGATGTGATAAATTTCGGGGTTGGTGAGCCGGATTTCAACACACCCGAGTATATTAAAGACGCTGCGAAAAAAGCTCTGGACGACAATTTTACCCGATATACCGTTTCTGCCGGAATTCTTGAATTGCGGGAAGCTATTGTAGAGAAGTTCAAAAAGGACAATGGACTTGAGTATACTGCAGATCAGATACTTGTTTCTCCCGGAGCCAAAGCTTCGATCACTCACATTCTCCTCGCAATCTGTGATCCACGCGACGAAATACTTATCCCGTCTCCGTACTGGGTGAGTTATACTTCTCAGGTGGAAATGGTAGACGGTCATCCCATCCTGCTTCCCACAGACATGAGCACAAACTTCAAGATCACTGCGCAGCAACTCGATGAAGCGATTTCTTCACTGAGCAATCCGAAAGCACTCATACTGAACTCGCCGAATAATCCCACAGGAAGTGTCTATACCAGAGATGAGCTGCTTGGTATTGCAGAAGTGTGTGTGAAAAATGGCATTCTTATAATTTCCGATGAAATCTATGAAAAGCTCATTTATGATGATGAAGAGCATGTGTCTATAGCATCGCTTTCCCCCGAAGTAAAGGAAATCACCATTGTGATAAACGGCGTTTCCAAAGCGTATGCCATGACAGGATGGCGTCTCGGATATGCTGCCGGACCGATAGAAGTCATTAAATATGCAAGCCGCATTCAGAGCCATACGACCTCGAATGTAAATTCCATGACTCAGAAAGCTACAATCACAGCACTTACTGAAGATGACGGAAGCATTGAGAAAATGCGTCAGCAGTTTGAGAAGCGCAGGAACTTCCTTGTAAAAGAACTCAACAATATCCCAAATGTGAAATGTATGCTTCCAAAAGGCGCTTTTTATGCAATGCCGGACATTTCCTTCTATTTACAAAATAATAAAATCAACATAACATCCTCCGCAGATCTCTGCACCTATATACTGAAAAAATATTACGTGGCAATCGTTCCCGGGCTTGCTTTCGGGGCAAATAATTATGTCCGCTTTTCATATGCAAATTCTATGGAGAATATTGAAGTAGGATTGCAGCGTTTTGCCGAGGGATTGAAAAGTATTATATAACATGTCTTTTTTCACTGATGAATGGAAAAAACGGAGATATTATCGAAATAAGGACATCACCTCGATATGGAAGCTCATTATTAGAATCATACTGTTGGTTTTGCTGATCCTGCTCGTTCGTTTTTTCTCTACAGGCGGCGTTTCGAAGTTCTGGGACTATATTCTTCATGATAATAACAAACCTGCCACTGTGATAATTGAAGAAAGTGATACAGAATAATGAGTTTGCTTGTCGTTGGTTCTATAGCTCTTGACAGCATTGAAAATCATCACGGAAAAGTTCATGATGTGCTGGGCGGTTCTGCAGTATATGCGTCGGTTTCAGCAAGCTTCCTGTATGATAAAGTTTCCATTGTCGGTGTAGTTGGTCAGGATTTCCCGAAAGAACATGTAGAACTCCTTGAGAAGCACGGAGTGAATACATCAGCTTTGCATTTTGCCGAAGGGCAAACTTTTCGTTGGAGAGGACGTTATAAAAACCTCAATCAGGCAATTACGCTGGAAACCCACTTAAATGTTTTTGAGAAATTCAATCCGATCATTCCCGAAAAACTTCGTAACTCTCCATTTATATTACTTGGCAATATCGATCCGGAAATACAACTCAATGTTATCTCTCAGATGCGAAAACCAAAAATAATTGCTGCCGACACGATGAACTACTGGATCATCAAAAAACTCGATAAGCTGATGGAAATGCTTCAGCATATTGATATCCTCTTTATTAATGATGAGGAAATACGTTTGCTCACGCAGGAACACTATTTGTACGATGCTTCACAAAAAATACTCACTTACGGACCGAAGATCGTAGTCGTCAAAAAAGGAGAGCACGGTGTGATGGTCGTAAAAAAGAATTTCTATTTCTTTGCTCCGGGCTATCCGCTTAAAAAGGTGCTGGATACGACAGGCGCAGGAGATTGCTTTTCCGGTGGCTTCATGGGTTATCTTGCATCCTGCAAAACACTCACTGATAAGACTCTGAAACAGGCAGCAATTATGGGAACGATCACTTCGGCATTTAATGTTGAAGGTTTCAGTTTGGATGCCCTGATAGAGCTTTCAAAAGAAAAAATAGAATCACGTTTTAACAAACTCAAAAAATACACTCAGTTTTAATAATGAAAGATAAAATGGATTATAAGAAGGCAGGTGTAGATATCAATGCAGGGGAAAAAGCTGTTGGTTTGATAAAACCTCTTGCAAAAAGCACTTTCTCAAAAAATGTTCTCACTGACATCGGTTCTTTTGGTGCACTTTTCAAACTCGATCTGTCAAAGTGGAAACAGCCAATCCTTGTATCAAGCACGGACAGTGTGGGCTCAAAAGTGCAGGTTGCAAATCTGGCACAAAAATGGGATACGGTCGGACAGGATATTGTAAATCATTGTGTGAATGATATCCTTACACAGGGGGCTTATCCTCTCTTTTTTCTTGATTATATTGGGATTGGGAAAGTTATACCTCAGCATATCGAAGAAATTGTGAAAGGGCTTTCTCTTGCGTGCCAGCATAATGACTGTGCCCTCATCGGCGGAGAACTTGCAGAAATGCCGTCTCTTTATCAAAAGGATGATTTTGACCTGGTCGGCACCATTATCGGCTGCGTTGATGAAGAATGTGCGATCTCCGGTAAGACAATTACCAATGGCGATGTGCTTCTCGGATTTTCCTCGACGGGTCTTCATACGAACGGGTATACTTTAGCTCGAAAAATCGTATTTGATATACTCAAACTCAAGCCGGATTCTTATATAAATGCATTGGGCAAAACTATTGCAGAAATACTTCTAGCAGTACACAAATCATATTATCCTATCCTTAAACCTTTTATTGATCAGCATATTGTCAAAGGACTTGCCCATATCACAGGCGGAGGGATTTCGGGAAATCTTAAACGGATTATTCCTGAGGGACTGTCTGCAATTGTAACAAAAGATTCATGGGAAGTTCCACCTCTTTTTAATTTCTTGCAGCAGGGAGAGCATGTTGATGAAGACGAGATGTATCGGGCTTTCAATATGGGGATCGGTATGATCGCTGTTGTGAGTGAAGCAGATGCGAATACAATTCTTGAAGAAACCGATGCTCGTATAATTGGTACTGTTATAAAAGGTGAAAAGAAAGTAATTCTTAAATAATGAAAGAAACCTGGCGTTTTATTAATTCCGGAAAACTCAAGCCACACGAGAACATGGCAATGGACGAAGCGATCTTATTCGGAATTATCAATAAAAATACCCCGCCTACGATTCGTGTGTA
>Ga0268278_1000762_pt1 | contig 20850 bp, 28 predicted proteins | sample saktaG_3_FD_190135 | JGI IMG/M metagenome (GOLD analysis project Ga0268278, IMG submission 190135) | Saline water microbial communities from Sakinaw Lake, British Columbia, Canada - sak_2010_1_5_55m | ecosystem: Environmental > Aquatic > Non-marine Saline and Alkaline > Saline ...
TTCTTATAAATCTTGAACAAAAAGGAATTATTCATAAAGAGAAGCTTGGTAAAATAAATAAGATTGTGCTTAATAAAGAGTTGTATGATGTTCTAAAATAATAAAAATCTACTGTGGATTTTTATGATATTTTAAAAGGGAATATTTATAAATATGCATGCATTATAATGGAATTGAAAAATGGGTGATTATTATAACATAAGCATATCCAAAGCAATCAAATCATTAAAGAGCTCTGAAAAAGGCTTAACTAAAAAAGAAGCTGAAAAAAGGCTGGAAGAATTTGGATATAATGAATTGCAGAAAGAAAAAAGGCTTACTGCGCTGACTATTTTTTTAAATCAATTTAAGAATGCTCTTATCTTACTGCTTATTTTTGCAGGGTTCTTATCTTTGTTTCTTGGAGAAAGAATTGAGTCAATAGCTATATTTTTAATAGTGCTTTTAAATGCTGTGCTTGGTTTTATTCAAGAATATAAGGCTGAAAAAGCGATTGAGGCATTAAAAAAGATATCTGCCCCAACAGCCAGGGTTCTGCGTAATGGAAAAGAACAAAAAATACCTGCAAGAGAGGTTGTGCCAGGAGATATTCTTTTACTTGAAGCAGGAGATATTGTTCCAGCAGATTCAAGGCTAATAGAAGTTTCAAGCTTGCAGATAGATGAATCATCTTTGACAGGGGAATCCGTTCCATCAAACAAGGTCACTGAAACATTCAAATTAGGGACTTCTGTAGCAGACCAGGAGAATATGGCTTTTATGGGCACTGCCGTAACATATGGAAAAGGGAAAGGTATTGTTATCAGCACAGGCATGAAAACAGAATTTGGAAAAATTGCTATTTCACTACAAACAACAAAAGAAATCCAAACACCCTTACAGAAAAAATTTGCACTATTGGCAAAACAGATTGGAATAGTAGCAGTTATCTTAATTATAATTGTGTTAGTTTCAGGAACATTGCAAGGAACTCTAACTTTTGGTAAAATGCTTGTGTTTGCATTGGCTTTAACTGTTTCTACTATCCCAAATTCACTCCCCATCATTGTAACTGTTGGCTTATCTATGGGGACAAAAAGGCTTGCAAAAAAGAATATGCTGATTAAAAAACTCCCTGCAGCAGAAAGTTTGGGTGCTACTACTATCATTTGCTCTGACAAGACAGGAACAATAACAAAAAACCAAATGACTATAACAGAAGTTTTTTGTGATAACCAATTAATAAAAGTAAGCGGTACTGGTTATGAACCAGAAGGGAATTTTTATGTGAATGATAAACAGATTAATCCAAAACAGTTGGAATTATTTCTACGAATAGGTTATTTATGCAATAATGCCAAATTGATTAAAAGCAAGGGCAGATTTGAAATTCTCGGAGACCCTACTGAAGGTTCTTTAATTGTTCTTGGAAAAAAAGGAAAACTTGAAGATGAGGATTTGCACAGCCATTTTACTCTTATTGAAGAACTGCCATTTGATTCAGACAGAAAAAGAATGTCTGTTATATTCAAAAATAAAATAAATAAGAAAACAGAAGCTTATGTTAAAGGAGCTCCGGATATTCTTTTAAAAGTATGCGATAAAATAATTGAGAAAGGCAAAGTAAGAAATCTCACTAAAAAAGATAAAGAAAAAATTCTTAAGATGAATGATTCTTTTGCTGAAAAAGCTTTGAGAGTGCTTGCTCTTGCATATAGAGAACTTCCTGATTCTAAGAAATACAGCATTGATAGTGTAGAGAAAAATTTGATATTTGCAGGGCTTGTTGGAATGATTGATCCACCACGAGATGAAGTTAAACATGCAATTGAACAATGCCAGGAAGCAGGGATAAGGGTTATGGTAATAACAGGAGACCATGCCATAACAACCAAAGCAGTAGCCCAGCAGATTGGATTATTCAAGGAAGGAGATATTGTGCTAACCGGCGATGATGTTGAAAAAATGAGTGATGCTGAACTTGAGAAAAACATAGAAAAAGTTAGAATTATAGCCAGGGCCCTTCCAATTCAAAAGTCAAGAATTGTTGATGCCCTGCAAAAAAGAGGGCATATTGTAGCAATGACTGGCGATGGTGTAAATGATGCGCCTGCTTTGAAAAAAGCTGATATTGGCATTGCAATGGGGATTACAGGCACTGATGTAGCTAAAGAAGTTTCAAAGGCAACTTTAACAGATGATAATTTTGCTACAATAGTAAATGCAATCGAAGAAGGCAGAAACATCTATAACAAAATGATTAAATCAGCAAAATATCTTTTATCATGCAATGCTGGAGAAATAACTGCGGTATTCATGGCAATAATGCTTAAATTTCCTCTTCCATTGCTCCCTCTTCAAATTTTATTAATGAATCTGCTAACAGATGATTTTCCTGCTTTGGGTTTGGGGTTTGAATCAAGTGAAGAAGGGATTATGAAACTTCCACCCAGAAATCCGAAAGAAAAACCAATTTCGAGGAGAATATTTGCTTCTATAGTCATATTTGGATTGATAATGGGCTTAGGAGCATTATTTATGTTTATGCAATATAAAGAAATTGATTTAAGCAAAGCCCAGACAGTAGCATTCACTACTCTTGTTATGTTCCAGATGTTTGCTGTTATGAGCAGCAGGTCATTACTTCCATCTTTAAGGAAATTAAACCCCTTTTCAAATAAGTGGTTGCTTGGAGCTGTTTGCTTATCATTAGCTATACAAGTAGCAGTAATTTATTGGGGCCCATTACAAACTATCTTTGGAACTGTTTCATTACTAGGAATGGACTGGCTTAAAATCATCGGCATTTCAACCTTAGGGTTTATAATGATGGAAATAAGCAAGTTTTTCATGGGTAAAGGCTGTATTTCATATAATATTAACATAAACCGTAAATCTTCTTAAAAAAATAAGAAAACTATATAAAGAAAATTAAAGACTATTGGTTTATGGAAGAAAAGATAAGTTCTGGCTCAGAGATTATTGATAAGCTGCTTGATGGCGGCTATGATAAGGTCGTTACAATTATCTATGGCCCTGCTGCAAGCGGAAAGACAACTTTAGCAATGCTGGCTGCAATTCAGCAGGCAAAACAGGGGAAAAAATCTATTTTTGTTGATACAGAAAATGGATTTTCAGTTGAGAGGCTGAAGCAACTTTCAGGTGAGAATTTTGAAAAGGTTCTTCATAACACAATAATTTTCAGCATAAAATCCTTTAGTGAACAGCAGGAAAAGATGGAAAAAATAAAGCTGCTTGTTGATAATGGAAAAATATCTCTTGTTATTGTGGATACAATAGGCTCAAAATATAGGGTAAAGCTGAATGAGGACGCCTACAAGGCAAATAAATCAATGGATATGCAGTTAAGGACTCTCGCAGATATAACCCGGCAGGGAGTTCCAGTCATACTTACAGAGCAGGTTTATGATAACTTAACTAATGGCCAGATAAATCTTGTTGGCGGCAATATGCTAAGGAATTGGAGCAAATGCCTTATAGAGCTGGAAAAAGATAACAGCAAAAGAAAAGCAATTGTCAGAAAGCATGAATCCCTAACTGGCAAAGAGGTTTTATTTGAAATAAAAGAAAAAGGAATTTTTGGAATAAAATAATTATTCTTCTGTAAAATCCTCAATAGTTGCCTTAAACTCAGAATCATTTTTTATCATTCCGCGCTTCTTCAAGTATTCCTTTGTAAGTATCCAGAAAAAAAGGCCTAAACTTTTCTTTCCCTTGTTGTTGCAAGGCACAACTAAGTCAATGTTATTTGACTGGTTATTTGTGTCGCACAAAGCAATTACAGGCATTCCTATTTTCATTGCCTCGCTTATAACATTCCTGTCAGGCCAGGAGTCTGTAACCAACACTATCTTAGCCTCAATAAACTTGTCTAAATTTGTATTTGTAAGTACTCCAGGAGGATATCTTCCTGCAAAAACCCTTATTCCAGTAAGCTTTGAAAGCATTCTGATTGATTTCCAGCCATTTTCCCTTCTGCTTATTATAATGATTTCTTCAGGAGTATATTGTGCCAAAAAATTAGCGCATATTTTTATTCTTTCGTCTATTTGCTGCAGGTTCAGGACTGAAAGGCCGTCTGGCCTTGTTTTATAGATAAACTTCTCCATATACTTTGTTCTGAATTTTGTTCCTATGTGTATTCCAGCCTTTAGATACTGGTCTGTTGAAACTAATAATGATTCTGCCATTTTATTTGCCTCGTGAAAGTTTCCCTAGAAAGAAACTTGCAGTTTTTATTACCTCATGCAAGATGTTTGGTAATTTTAGTTAGAAATAGGGAGTTATTTAAAAAGATTTCTAAAATCAGCTAAATGAAGCAAGGTCTTCATATACTGGGCCTTCTGGTGTGAGAATGCTTTTTATTAATTTAAATTCAGTTATTTTGAATGATTTTTTTTCTATTTTTATCTCTTTAAGGTTTTTAATAAATCTCTCTTTGTCCTCTACAAACTTGACCCTTGCTAGAGTAAGGTGAGGATGAAATCTTGTATCTTTTTTAAAGCCGAGGGTTTCTAATTTTGAGTCAACTTCTTTTTGAAGGTTTGTTATCTTGTTTTCAGAGTCATTGAGGCCAACCCAAACAACTCTTATGGAATTCTCTCCTGGAAAAACTCCAACATCAGTTAAGGATGTTTCAAAAGAATTGAATTTTATTTCTTTTAAAGCAGATTTTATCTCTTCAATCTTTTTTTCCTCAACCTCTCCGAGAAACTTCAATGTGAGGTGAAAGTCTTTTGTTATTTTAAGCTTGGCCTTGTCTTTGTCAAGTTGTGCTTGGGCCTCAATAAAAACTTTCTTAACTTCTTCAGGGATTTCAATTGCAATAAATGTTCTCATTTTAATTAAAAAGAAGAGGATTTATTTAAATAATTTATTAACTTATTCTTCCTCTTCTTCATCTTCATAGAAGTCCTGCTTCAGCTCTTCCAGCTCGCCCTGGAGTTCTTCTACCTGGCCTTCCAGTGCTCCAACTCTATCTTTAAGCTTTTGTATTATTTCTATTGTCTCTTCATCCATTTTTGCACTTTTCAATTAAAGCTTAAGTCCTCTTATTTCCTTAAGTATCATGTTTTGATGCCATCTAAATCTTTGCATAAGAAGAAGTAAAACAGTTATGACTATTATTGAAACAATAGCAACCATAATCATCTGGCCAAGATTTGTGTAATTTATCTGCTTTGTTATAAATCCAACTAAAACAGCTATGATATAAGTAAAGAAAAGTATTATTGATGTATTGAAGTATTGCAAATATTTATTGTAATTTAAATCAAGTAAATTCTTCTTTACTTTATCAGGTAATTTCTTTTCCATCTTCATTCACTAAATGCAACAGCTAATAATACAAGCCCAATTATCACCAAAACAGAAGCAATTGCTCCAAAAACATATTTTTCTGTAAGAAAAGATGGAATAGCCCAGATAACACCTATCACAGTAAATATGACTCCTAAAAGAGTTGTTAAATTTTTCTTTTTCTGGTCCATTTTGAATTCTTATATTGCCTTTTATTTAAATGTTTTTAAAAATAAAATAAAAAAATTAACTAAAGTCTTTGATGCCTTCTTCTATGATGTAAAAGCCTGCTTCGCCCTCTGGCAGGTTTGGTGAGTCAACAAGCTTTGCAACCCTGCTTCCTTTCTTGCCTTTTCTCAAGTAAATCCTAAAGGTGCTTGCATGGGCAACTATGTGACCGCCAATTGCCTGCGTAGGGTCACCAAAGAACATGTCCGGCTTGGCCATTACCTGGTTTGTAACATAAACACATATATTGTGCATATCTGCCAGTCTCAACAACACATGCATGTGCTTATTGAGTTTTTGTTGTCTCTCTGCCAAAGTGCCTCTTCCAATAAACTCTGCCCTGAAGTGGGCTGTTAATGAGTCAACAATCACAACCTTAACATTAAGCTGCTGTTTTGTTATAAGGTCATCAACTTTTTCTGCAAGAAGCATCTGGTGGTCTGAATTATATGCACGAGCAACTTTTATGTTTTTGAGCACTTTCATAGGATCCAGGCCTGCACCCTTTGCAATCTGCTGGATTCTCTCTGGCCTGAATGTATTCTCGGTATCAATATAAACCGCCACTGCCCCAGGGTATTGTTTTTGGCAGTTAACTGCTAATATGTGGGCAAGTTGGGTTTTTCCAGAGCCAAACTCACCAAAGCATTCAACTATTGATGATGTCTCAAAACCCCCTCCAAGCAGCTCGTCAAATGATTTTGAGCCAATTTTTATCTTTTCAACCCTTGCTCTTTTTTTCAACAAGTCTTCTCCTGATTCAAAACCCATATCAAGCTCGTTCCTTGCAAAGTTTATCATCTTTCTTGCGCTTGCCTCAGAAACACCTGCTGCATCAACTAACTCACCTGGGCTTGCTACTGCAATTGCCATTACATTGCTGTATCCAGAATCAACAAGCTTTTCAGCTGTTGCTGCTCCAACACCTGGAAGATCCTGAACAGTAATTACTTTTTTCTCTTCTTTTTTCATTTTTTTAATATCAGTTTTTGGTTCTTTTTCTTTTGATTGTTTTTCTTCTTCTAGTTTCATAATATCAACCCCTTGTTTAAAGTAGCTATGCTTATTTAAATAGTTTATCAAATTTTTTCTGAAAATATTCCGATAAACTATTCAACATCCTCAACTTCTACTTCTTCTTCACTATCTTCTTTAGTCTGCTCTTTTAGAACAATATGCTCATATGCCTTGTTCAGGACGAGAATTGCTTTTGGCAGGTCATTTATTCTTAAAGAATTCGTTGATTTCCACTCGCCGCTCTTGTCTGTGTATCTTCTTTGCAAAGATACTGTTCTGAACTCTACTGGATTTCCATCTTTGCTTGTTCCTTTGTTTTTCCAAATTGTGGCGCTTATTACGCCGGTACTAAACTTCTTTTCAGGTATGTTTTCCTGGTTCATTTGCATCGCCTCCATTGCTTTTCGCATCTTATTTCATAATTCCCCTAGTCTTTGACTAATCAGGGAACCGAAGCAATATGTACTGTGTAGTTAGGGTTATTTAAATAGCTTATCCAAAGATGTCCAGTGTCCAATGGTTAAAGAAGCATATAAAAGCAGAGTGCTAATAAGAGAATAAATAATATATTTTCCCATAAAGATCCGGTTCTTATTAATCCTTTAATTCTTTTCCTGGAAAAAGGATAGAAAAACATAACACCCCCAGGTGTTAAGGAATCAAGAACAAGGTGGGATAAATAACCAATAAAAAATGCAGCAGCTATTTCAATATTTATAATAGCAATAACCATAGAGGTTAATATTAGCAGGAAAGGTGAGTGAAATATACCTCTATGACCAAGAAAAATATTTATCAAAAAGGATAGGGGCTTAATCTTCTTTCCAATCTTTGACTTATAGGAATCAATGTCTGGCAGTGCAGATGCTAGCAGTATGATTATAATAAATACAATCTTATTTTGAATATTAAAAGAATTAATAATAAGAAGACTAATCAAAAAACTAAATATTAGGTGTGTCCTGAACCTCATTTTCTCCTGTATCTGAAACCTGCTCAGTCATGCTCTTTTTTTCAGCTTTTGCCTCTTCAAGCTCTTTATTCAAGGCTTTTATTTCATCATCTGGATTAGGGTTTGGAAAAACAAGCTGGCTTATAAATTCCAGGCGATCAAACATATCATTCTTTGTTGTCCTGCCAACAAATTTTAGTATATTCCCTAAAAGTTCTGTTTTAATATCTTCAAACTTTTCAGGACTATCCTTGTATTCAATCATCTGTTCCTGTGTTTTATTTAATAATTTTAATGCCTGGTTCCTGAAGCATACAACCCTTATGTTATCTGTTCCGTCATCCAAAAAAAGATTTAAAACAAATGAGTAATTTGGTGTGACATTGCCATGTGTTTCACAAACAAAATTATCTCCCTGAAGTCTTGCTCTCTTTCCACATTCAGGGCAGATTTCAAAGAACCTTGGGTCAAAAACCTGGACTATTGTTCCAAGAATTTCAACATTAGAATCATTTTCATCAAGTTGATTTATTTTCTTCCTTTTGCCAGAGCTTGTTTCCTTTACTTCACCAATTGTCTCGCCCTCTGGGTTTAGTATAAGCTTGCCCATATTATTGAGATGTATCTCTTTTCCGTTTTGATTTTCCCTTACATAGCCGCTAACTACCTTTACTATCATGTTTTCCTTAAGTTTTGCTATGTTTTCTGCCTGATCTCCCCACATGACAACCCTTATAGTTCCTGTTTCATCCCCAATTACAAAGGATGCAACCTTTCCAGCACGGCCTTTGCTGTTAAATTCCCTAAGCTCAAATACTCTTAAAACTTTCCCAACAACCTCAACGCTTCTCATTCCTGTAAGAATATTCTTTATCTGCAGTTTTCCGCCCAATGCATCAAAGAGCTTAACTCCAAGCTCATTTGCAACTATGTGAGCAGCCCCTTCCTTGCTTATGAGTCCGGATAATTGCTTTAGTTTGGTGTCAATCTTTTCCTTTATTTCCTGCTCATTAAGTCCTGATTTCTCTTGTATCTTTTCCAGAATATCATTGTAAGGCATCTTTATCATTTTAATCAATTATTGAAATCAAGAACTGTTATAAATAGTTTTATGTTTTGCAAAATAATTGTTTAGAAATTAATTAGATTGGAGCTAATCAAAATAAGATACATACTCTTCAAATAAATTAAAGTCAATGTCTATATTGAATGATGGCTTTATTGAGTAATTTATATTTTTTTTATTTATTTTCAGGTTTTCTGTTGCAATTCCTATAAGCCTGTTTTCTTTGAACAGCAGGTCATAGTTATCAATAGGGATTACTAGATTTTCACCTTCTTTTAGTTCAGTTTCCTTGTATTTTTTCAGATAATCATCTAAATACAAATTGAAATCAATTGAAAATGCATCATAAATCTGTTTTCTTGTTGGAGTACATTCTTCCTGCTCCTTATTTTCTGATGGTTCATTCAAAGGTTCGCAATCTAAATCCTTAAAACTTCCCTGATTTTTATTCATGTCTTCAATTGTTTTGTGTGCAGAATATTTTGCAGATAAATCAATGTATAATAATGCTTTTTCTGCCTGCTGGTATGTTTTTAATATATCAAGCTGTAACTTACCAGGATTTTTAGCAACAAATTCTTCTTTGGTTCCATAATTGCTATAGAAAAATAATATTGCTATAAGTATGAATATTGATACAAATGTTAGGAATATTGTTGCTTTTTTGTTTTTAATCATTTTATCAGCTTTTAAATTTGAAATACATCTCTATATTGAAACTAGGATCATTTGATGGTATTATGGCTTTAACTGTTTCTCCTAGAACAGATACTCCTCTTTGCTGTTGAAGTCCTTTAGTGATATAACAAAATTCTTCTTCTTTGGATATAAACATCCCAACACGCCAGTTTGCAACATCTTTGAGTATTTCATTTGCTTCTTTGGTTAATTGGCCATCTTCGGTACATTTAAACTTTTTAAGATTTGTATCCTTAACACAGCAGAATCCATTGGATCTCATGCTTGCTTCAAGTTCTTTTTTGGTTGAAAAACCCAAGTATTCTGCAACAGGTATTTTACTCTCTTCCATTGGTGTTCTTAAATATCTCAACAAGATGTAATCTTTTTCAAGGTTCTGGCTCTTTTCCATTGCTGAATTTTCTATGCTTCTGTTTGTGTTTGTAAAGAATATAAAAATAAAAATAAAAATCATTGCTGTGAAAATTACTGCAAGTATTATATCTGTAAGGTCGTCATCAAGACCTTTTTTGCTTTTTGCAAGCTTCCTGAATAAAATTAAATTTTTCATTTTTGCATGGAAATTAAAAGTGTTCCAGAGTAAATAGTTTCTCCATAAATAGTTTTTCCATAATAAATCAAAACATATTGGGATATTTTGTTAAACCTTCTGGCTCCCCAGTTTGGTGTTGAACAATCTTTGAAGTTAATATTTGTGCTTTGCAGCTCAAATCTAAAGGAATAGTAGTTATCATCGATTGCAGAATAGCACTTTTTTATTTGTTCATCATTGAACTTGTTTATATCTATAATCCCGGGATATGCTCTTCCTGTTTCTTCATCCACATAAGCAAAGCAATCTGGTGAGTTAAGGAAGCGGTTTATCAAAACTGTTGTTTCAACATTAGCTGGAATTGCATTTGCTGAAGTAATATTTGAATATATGAAGAAACTAAAGAAAAGGAATGCAAATGTCAGGTAAAACAATACTGCCAGGAAATACATTGGTTTTTTTCCCAGCAGGTAACCGCTTGCCCTTTTTGAAAAAAATATTTTTTTATTTTCCATAATCAATCAAGCCTTTTGCAATTGAATTGCCAAGTTCTGGAACTTTTTCCAATAGCAGTTTTCCTTGTTCACTTTCAGCATTGCCAATTTCCAGCAAAACAAATATTTTGTTAAAATTAGCAGCTTCAAAATCCTCGGCTTTTTCTCCTTCTTTTAAAAAAATATATTTTGGAAAGTTTTCATTGGTTGTTTCCAAATTAACAGGAATAATAGATACTCCATCAATATTAACATCATTCAGTCTTTTATTGCTAAGGATTGAGTTTATTATAATACAGGCTAAGATTTTGCTTTCTTTCTCCTTTTCCGAGCCAGAAATAATGAATGCCTTTATGCTATTTTTTTCATTGTCATATTTCCCAGTTCTAAGGCTTATTATGGCATTTGCATCAATAGGAGCATCACTCTTTGATATATGGTCACAATATAATGATCTAGTTTCTCCCTCATCAAATTTTATTGTAGATAAAATGTTTAAAGGATCAAACCCTTCTATTATTATATTGCTAATTAAGCTATTTCCTATATTGCAAATTTTCTTGGATTCTCCTATATAGTCTTCTCCATAACCTGGATCAATTAGTATTTTTTTATTTTTTAATTTCTCTTCTTTTTCATCCAGTTTATCGCAGCTTAAAATATTGAGATTTGCATGAGCAGAATCACTAATAAATATTTCGTCACCTGCTTTCGCAAGGCATATATTTTTGGGTTTTTCTAGTGTAGCATCACTTATTTCAATATTTTCAGAAGGAACAAAATTTCTGATTATTTTATTACTTTGTTCTGAATCATCCTTATATATACTCACAGAATTCCCAGTTAAATTAACAGAATAATCTGTTAAGTTGCCTGTGTAATTCACTATTATATTTCCAGGGCTTGCAAAAATAGAATCAATTGATAATGCAATATCCTTAGCAAGGTATTCCTTGTATGGTCTTTCTGTACTTGTCCACTGCATTGCATTGCTGATTAGCAAGACAGCAATAAGTGCTGCACCGACTATCTCGCCGATAAGAAACAATGAGCGTGAAACACCTCTTTTATTCATACATGACTATAGAAAGTTAGAGTTTAAATGCTTTTTGGTAAAAAACTAATCAGGAAAACATGCTTTGATATATTTCTTATCTTGTTCATTTGAATCAACAACAATTGATATAGATCCGTCTTCTTCTATTGACCATTTGTGCTTTCTTTTATTATCATGATGTGCAAGACAAACATTATTATTATATTTTATAAATGCAAGTTTAATGTTTCCACTTCCTGAATAAAAGGAATAATCATCTTTTCCATTTAAATCATACCATAACCTTAATTTGGTGATTTTATTGGGAGTAACTTTTATTTCATTATTGGAGTACTCAATTTTGCATAGAATATCTGTTTTTAATTCAACTTTTTCTAAATCTTTGAATCCTATTCCCTCAATAGTTTGGTCATAGTGAAGAACCATAATCAGATTATCATCTTCCTTCTTTATATCTATAAAATAACCTTCCTTCATATAATTTTCAAAGTCATATGCTCCACAACTACAAGGTTCTTCTAAAAATTCTTTTTCACTGCAAGATTTTATAATTTCTTCAATGATTTTCATTTTATTTATTACTAAATCTTCTTCCTTTTGTCTGCTTACACATGAATCACCTTCAGGATTTTCACATACAGCAACCATCTCTCCACTTGGGCCTTTATATTTTTCAACAAAAACTGTCCTGAATTGCGGGTTATGTTCTTCTGAAGTAAAATATTCTGACCTTGAAATAACAAAGCCATTACCCTGATAATAAAATGGGTCTTCTTGAGGTAAGTTAGGAAATTCTACGTTATCTAAGGATTCACAAATAAGGGATTTTTCTTTGAATTTAAGTTTTCCATCCTTTTTATATAATTCCCTATATAAACATATGCAAGCTTCATTCTCTTCGCAACCAAAACCTGTGGGTTTATCAAAATCATAATTTGCAATATGCCCTCCTTCTGCAATAGCTTTCATGTTTAAGTAAGTAAAAGGTTTGTCATCTTTTGTAAATCCAATTATAACTGTCTCCTTGTCCATGCGGAGAGCGGTTGTCTTTACTGTGCCTGCTGGATCATCACTAACATCTTTTATCAGGCTAACAAGCTTGTAGAAGGATTGTCTGCTGTCATTGTTGAGCCTGAAAAGGCCACCAACAATATTTATTACAGCAATCAGGATTAATATAGAAAGGACAATGCCAATAGCAAACTCAAGTGTTATCCTTGCTTTTTTGTTTTTACTCATTTTCTGTTTTATTTGGATAAGCATCCTCTATTTCCTTTTGCATCCATATCTTCCATGGAAGGACATCCACCATATTCTTTTACTCCATGATCACACGGGCACATGTCAACAAAATCTTTTACTCCATCCTCATCATAATCATCTCTTGTTATATCAATCGCAGTGTTTGCGTCATCTACATTCTCACCAATAAGGCCTGTAAAAACCATTATTGATACAACAAGAACAACAAGCGCCATTGCTGCAATCACAATCACATTCAAGCTTAATTCAGCACCTTTTTTATTTTTCATTCTATTCACCTACAAAGCATACATCATCTTCAATTTTTGTGAGGCCTTCAAGTCTATACTTTTTTTCATCTCCTTTAATCTTAAAATGATTTGCATCAAAAAAAAGTATTTTTTCTACAAAGTTTCTTTCTGAAAATCCTTTTCCAATTACAGTAACAAAACAAGGAGTATATTGTATAGTTTCATAGTTAGGATATATCTGATCTGTTACAGCTATGTATGCTATATCAGATTTTCCATTATCCTTTTTTATTATTGCAAGCATATTCCCTTCAAATTTTTCAAATTCTGTTTCTTCCATCTTTTTTTCCATTTTATCAGTAAGGTCAAATGTAATCGGACCTATACTTAATTCAACTATTTTATTAGATGGTTCATAATCCTCAACTGATAACTTTAATATTTCATCTTTAATAATTTTAACATTCTTCTTCATGTTTTCCGTAATCTCAAGATTTGACTGTTGTTTTTCTTTCCCATAGCCAAAGGTTGGGAAATCAATATATGTACTATTTGAGAAAGATTTCAGTGCATCAGGGAATAGTGTGTTGACTATGCCAAATACAACAAATATCACAATCAGTCCCATTACCAGTTTTATTATTGTGCTGAATCCAAGCATTTTAACTCATCCTCAAAAATTTAAACAAGTTCTGCAAGTCAGTAACCATTTTTTCCTTTAACGAGGTGTTTATAACAAGCAGAATAATTAACACGCCCAGGATTATTACCCAAAGTACAACCTCCCTCCACATAACTCCTTTTTTGTTTTTTTTGATTGTCATTTTATATGCTTTCAAGATCGGTGCATTTCCTTAATTCATCCTTAAGTCCCAACTCTTCTATGTAAATCCTACTCATTTCAGTTTTTTCAATTTCCCCTTCTATCTGTTCTTCAGATCTCCAAAATTGAACCTTGTTGAAAATCTGATTTGTTAGGTCTCCCCACCAGCTTAAGTCAGGACTCATAAAATTAATTGTATAAACCTTTTTTTCTTTATTTCCAATTTTCAATTTATCTTCCTCTGCACCCTTATTTCTCATCATTATTACCCCACCTCCCTTATAGCTCTGTATGTATTCAAGGTAAGTTACTCCCTCTTCTTCATCTCCAAGGTAATAGTTATCATTCATGTAGATTATTATATCCTCTGGTGTTATTGGCTCTTCTAATTTGCTTTTAACTGTGAATATGTAGCAGGTAAAGCACTTGTTATTGCTCAAGAAGTCAAATTCATCAAATATGTTCTCATATTCCCCGTTAAGAAACATCCACCAGCACCTTGCACTCATGTATGATATCTGTTCCATGACAGCATCCCTGTCTCCAGTAAGCTCAATGTTTTCCTTGGTTTTGCATACAACTGGGAATAATGGTGTTGATTCTAATGTTGCACCATACCATTTAATTTTAAAAACAGCCTTTGCCCTTGCAAGTATGCTTGCTCTGCACACCTCTTCATTTACTTCATCTTTTGCATGGCCCATAAATATATTAATAATAAAAACAATTATTATAAATCCAACTATTGCAAGGATAAAGAAAACTAAATAGTCTCTTGCAATGCCTTTACGGCTTTGGCAAAACATTTCCTGCCCTCCCTATTAAAAAAAAGAATACTATTAAAAAAACAATTACAAGCAATATTATAATCAAATATTCCGGACTTATGTTAACGCCTCTTTTTTTTAGTTTATGCATGAATAAAGCCCTTGTTTTTATGTATATAAGCTTTTCGGTGACAAAAAATTATTTGAAGACAATGCTTGCATAGCCAACAGCATTATTATAATCACCAATGATGTCAGCAGATGTGTAGTATTGCATAAGATTTACCTTCCTGGCCTTGCCTTTCATTAGCTCTATTAATATAGCTATTGGAACAGCCCCGCAGATAGTTGCTTCCTTTTCTTTAACATAATTTAAAAAACCCTCTGAATCAAGGTTTTTTATGAATTCTATTGCATTATTGTCAAGGTTTTGCATGTTTTCTTTTACATTTACTGAAAAAGGAATATAGCCATAGCTAAAGCCATAATGGGTAAAGTCAGAGCTTGCAATTATGCAAACTTTTTTTCCAGATTCTTCTATGGTCTTTTTAATTCCTGATGCAATTTCCTTGATATTGCGGTCAAATCCAATTGTTATAGGAATAAACCTTAAATCTTTCAGATGATCCTTGCTTACAAACTGCAGGAATGGAAGCTGGACTTCAATAGAGTGCTCATGAATATGAGCCATTGAATCCTCAATAATGCAGGAATTATTAATTAGTTTTTTTCCAAATTCTTTATCTGCCTTAATAATCCCAAAAGGTGTTTCCCAGTCATCCAGAATAGTTGATGTTCTTCCAAGACCTGAATGATTTGGTCCAATAATAATAAACAAGTCAGGAAACTCTGATTCTGCTATCTCCTTATATGACCATGCAGCGCAAGGACCTGAAAAAAGATAGCTTGCATGAGGCATAACAGCCCCTAAAACACAGCCATTTCTCTTGTTTATTGGCAATGCACCAGGCCCTTTTTCTGACTCAAGGCATTCAATTATCTGCTTGTTTAAGCTGTCAAAATCACCTTCATAGAACTGGCCTGCAACAATAGGCTTTCTTATTCCCATAGCTGGCTATAAGCATTTATTCTATAAAAGGTTTGCTTTTTTAGAAGCAGAAAAATTATTTAATATTTGCTACTAAAGTTCCTTCCATTGTGTGGGAGAATGCAGTACAGTCAGCATCATCACTGGATGTATCACCACAATAAACAATTATTATATTACCTAGTGTCTTGATATCAGGATGTTCAGTTGGTTCTATTAGGCAAATTAATTTAACAGTTCCTTTTTCTCCATGTGCAAGATGCCAGCCATCTAAACCCTCATATTTTTTAGGACCTCCAGGAGAATTAGTTTTAAGGTCAATGTAACAGTCATAGTTACTTTTTAGTTCTGTTATTTTTATGCTTCTAATCATTATACCAGAACCCATTCCATTTTCCAGTGTCAAGCTTATTGAACCAGGATTACCTGATACAATAGAAAGTTTATTACACTCTAAACCCATTGGAAGGGTACATTTCTCTGGCAAGATCTCAGTAGGATGAAAATAAGTGCCAAAGAAAGCAACAAAAAGAATAACTATAAGCAATGGAATTATTATAAAAATAATACTTATTATAATTCCAGCAATTGCCAATCCTCTTCCCTTAAGTGAATGGTTTTTCTTTATTTCAGACAATGCAATTATCCCTAATATTAATCCAATTGGGGAGAAAAGGAATGCAAATATTAATGAGAGTATGGCTAATATGCTTGTTTTTTGAGAGCTCTTTTCAGGCAAAGGAAGGGTTCCCTTGTTTGAATATATGCCTTTGACCTCCTTTATTGCTTCTTCTACTTCTTGCTCAGGCCATCCAACATCCAGCAATGACTTTTTAATGTGTTCTATAGAAATATTTCCTGAAAGGTTTTCTTTTATGTAATCAATGATCTGTTGATTTGCCATCTTAAATAATTAAATAAAAAAATAAAAAATTTACTCAACCTGTGCTGAGATTGAGCCTGCCTTGGTGTGGGATAATCCGCTTTCTCCTGTGTAGGTCATTACAATATCTTCCTTAAATTTAGAACCTGTGATATCACCACAACTAATAACTATTGTCTCTTGTTCTCCGTCAACAAGTCCATCTGTAGCTGATTCTTCACCAACACAATCTCCTGCTATTGAAACATTAAATGGATTTAAATCTTCTCCCATACCATTCCTGATAACTAATGTAACTGTATTTGCAGTTCCATCAACCTTGAAGTCAGTACAACTCAAACCTGTTCCTAATGTACAGCTTGATGGAAGGTATTTTCCTGGGTTCAATACTCCAAAATATGCCAGAGCTGCTATTGCAAGCAAGACAACAAGAATTGCCCAGCCATAAGTCATTAGAAATTCCATTGCAGCTTGTGCTTTTTTCATTTTACCACCTCTATTCCTGGATTTTATAGTATATTACTATACTTTTTTATATATTAATACTAACTAATATATAAAACTAACTATTTTTGAGCTAGATTTTTGATGTAAAAATATATTTTAGTAGCATTATTGAATAGTTACATAAATTTAAATATGTGCATATAAACAAATGTTTTATGAGAGAAAAGAATGCTCAGGTAAGCATGGAATATGTAATTATAATTGGATTTATCCTGCTTATTACAATTCCCTTAATCATGATTTTCTATGAACATACAAGCAACACCAGCTATCAGGTAATAACAAGCCAGGTAGATATGATTGCAAAAAAAATTGTTGATAGTGCAGAATCAGTTTATTACCTTGGAGAGCCATCAAAAACCAGGATAAAGGTTTACATGCCAGAAAATGTTGAGCAGGTTATAATATATGACAAGGAAATAGTTTTTAAGGTAAAAACAAACAGCGGCCTCACAGACATAAGCCAGATAAGTTCTGTTAATATTAGTGGAGATATTGCAATAACCCCTGGAATCCGCTACATAAACATAGAATCAAAGGGGGATCATGTATGGGTAAGCACATAAGGGCACAAATAGCAATTGAATTTATATTTCTTGTAAGTGTTGCATTTATAATGCTTTTAATTTTTTTAAAAGCAGTGGGAGACCAGGCAGACGACTTAAATGAAAAAAAAGAATTTGTTCTTGTAAAAGACCTTGCCTATAAGGTGCAGTATGAAATCAACATGGCAACGCAGGTAAAGTCTGGCTATAACAGAACTTTTTTCATGCCAGAAAAGCTTGATAACAAGGATTATACAATAACCAAAACAGAAAATAAAATCACTATTGGTTTAAAAAACTCAGAGTTCACAATAACTATCCCTGAGATTAATGGCAATATAAACAAGAGCAATAACACAATAATAAATATAGGGGGTGTTATTTATCTTAACTAAAGCGCAGGTTTTTTCCTTTGATTTAATAATAGGGATTATTATTTTTGGGTCAGCCATCTTAATCTATTATAAGAGTGCAACAAACCTTTCTGACCAGGATGAGGCATTGCTTGATGACCTTCTTATTGATGCCAAGACAATTTCCAGCTCATTAATGAGCCAGGGTTATCCCTATAACTGGAGCAAGGATAATGTGGTGAGAATTGGAATTAGCAATGATAACAGAATTAACAAAACAAAGTTTGAGCAGTTTTCAGTGATTCCTTATAAGGAAAGCAGAAAGCTTTTTGGAACAGTCTATGACTATTATGTTTTTTTCAGGGGCAGGAATAATAATATCATACGTTTTAATGAATCTCTTGAAGGAATAGGCAAGCCAGGAGTTAATTCCACAAACATACAGACTGTTGAGAACCCAAAAAAACTTGTTAAGGTAACAAGGCTTGTGATTAAGGATCTGGATATTGCGAAAATGGTGATATATTTATGGTATTAAAAAAAGGCTTTCTTTTCACAATTGACTCAATAATTGGTGCAAGTATAATAATCACAGGAATTTTATTAATTAACTCATTTTATATTGTTGAGCCATCACATACAAGCCTTGATTATGCATCACATGACCTGATTAATGTATTATCAAGGCTAAAGATTAGCGAGGTTAATAATCCTTATGTTGATGAGCTTATATCAAATGGAGAGATAACAAATACTGACAATAGCATTTTAGAGCAGATAGGAGAGTTCTGGGCACTTGACAAGATTGACAGGGCAGGCAATTTAACAAAAGAGTTCACTAATGATTTTGTTGATGAAAATCTTGGTTTTGGCTTTTATATAGAAGGAGAAAAAATTTATTCCAAGGATAAAAGCCATAATGGAATATCAATATCATCAAAAAAAATGATATCCGGCATACAAAGATACAGGACAAGAGAGGGCTTTACTGCACGGGCAATTGCAACAAAGGTAACCAAAAACACAACAGAGGTTTTTATGATAAACCCCACTGGAAGCTCTCATGGGCCAGGCAACACAGCAGAGATTACAAAGAAATTTTATATTAATTCAAGTGATGTCACAAAAGCCACATTATTCCTGACAGTCCATTGGGGAACAAGCGCTACACCATCCAATGATTTTGACCTTAATGGAGAACCAATAGATATAGGAAGTCCATGGCTTTATACACAGGAAAAAGATGTCACACACATAGGATTTGATGTTGTTGACATAACAAATGATGTTACAAGCGGATGGAACGAGCTGAAAATAAAATTCCTAATCCAGTCTGATGACCATACTCATATTCATCCTGGCTCAAAAATAATTGTTGAATATGAAAGCACTGGAAAATTTGTTCCTTCAAAATTAGTAGAAAAAAGATTTTATTTTGATAATGTCTTAAGCAAGGGAGGTAATAATCTGAATAAGGCAACTGGTGCATGGTCTGTGCTGCCTATTTTTGTCCCAAAAGGAGTTATTATAAAAAATGCAACTTTGCACATCGTTGGAAAAGACCTCAAAAGCTTTGGAATTCCTGATGGAGTTCCTGAAAAAGGCAATGTGCAGCTTTATTTAAATAATGAGAAAATAGAAATATTAAATGTGACTGGAACCTTAAACAAAACATATGATATTAAAGATAGTCTTAGTGAAGGAACTAATGTAGTAAGTGTTTACCTTAACTGCTACCCAGGATATTTTTTTGGTGAAGATGAAACAATGCTTTATTCTGACCCTGAAAATGATCCAGAAGGTTCATCATATGTTGAGATAGAGTATGAAATTATTGACACTGCAAAACTGCAATATGGAAAAATTGACATTTCTCTTGTTGAAAGATTTAATAAAAGCATGAGCACTAACAAATCATACACAAAGGATTTTGAAGATTATGATGTTATTGAATCATTTATTCAGGTTGCACAGCTTGACAGTGGTATAGTTAATGTAAAAGCAAACAGCCAGAATATTTTTACAACACCCAGGCCTCTTGCAACTCCATCTTCCATTTACATAGATTCTGACTATCTTCTTGAAGGGGAAAATAATTTTAATGTCTTTGATTTATGTGAAGACTGCTATATCCTTAATGAAACAACCCTGCAGTATTATATTCTTATACCCTCTTTAGTTGGATATGGCCAGATATTTGACAGTGAGGAAGATGCTGTTTCAGATGCAGAAGAAAGATTAAATTTGCTATTGGGTGATTATGTTCAGGCAACCCAAATAGACAGGGAAGTAAATCCTGTTGGAGGAATTCCTTCTTTGTGGGGACCTATAATAGCAGAGGTGATGGTATGGCATTAAGCAAAAAAAGCATGTTTTTTACTATAACTGCAATTGCACTAATCTCCTTAATAATATTTTCATTCACAATCTATACCAGCTACAAACTAAGAGACAAGATGATGGTTACTGAAACAAGGATTTACTCTATGAACAGTTTTATAGATGATGTTGAGAAAGATATAGAGAGGGGCCTTTACATCTCAGGATTCAGGTCATTGATGAGCATGGAGCAGTACATAACAGATAATGGGATATTTCTGTATAATGTAAATTCTTGCTTTAAAGAGGCATTTTTGAACGGAACTATAAATAATTCACAAATGAGCCTTATGAATGAATCAACCTTTATCAACTGGACCCAAAGAATAAAAGAGCAGGCAATAAAACTGGACATAATAGTTGAGTTTGATGTACATGATGTGACTATCTACCAAAAAAACCCATGGGCAGCAAATATTGGCATTAATGTAACACTAAATGTTGAAGATGTTAAGAAAACTGCCTCATGGAAAAGGCCCCTTTACATAACAACAAATATCAGCATACAGGAATTTGAGGATCCTTTGTATGTGATAAACAGTTATGGCAGGGTTACTAATACAATAATAAAAACAAATATAACTGATTTCATTGGGCCCAATAATGAAACAACAAACCTTAAAATCCATGTTAATAATTCATATTATATTGAGTCAAATACAGCGCCAAGCTTCCTCATGAGATTAGAAGGAAATCTTTCAAACTCAGT
>Ga0268278_1000763_pt1 | contig 20849 bp, 21 predicted proteins | sample saktaG_3_FD_190135 | JGI IMG/M metagenome (GOLD analysis project Ga0268278, IMG submission 190135) | Saline water microbial communities from Sakinaw Lake, British Columbia, Canada - sak_2010_1_5_55m | ecosystem: Environmental > Aquatic > Non-marine Saline and Alkaline > Saline ...
TTGATCCTGAAAATGGCGTATGGCGTGAAGGCGTTACCCTCTTGATCGATGTTGCAATTCCCACTAGCACCCTGGTAATCAACCCCATTATTTCTACATGCATATTGGATCGATTTCCATCCAAGGGTTGGCATTACCGGCGGATCCCCCTGTTTGCCATGTGATACTTCGCGGATCCAATCTTTGACTTTCGCCCGGAATATTTTCATGTTGCCGGTCCCAATCTCAAGCAATGTTTTCTCAATAGCTATCGAATAGAGGTATCCGATGTCATAAAACTGAGCATTGTATGAAGCAACTTCCTGCTGGAACCGGTTCATGAGTTCTTGCTGGAAGTAGATATATGGGCCTGTTGAAGTATCAGCAGATGGCATAGCTCCGAAATTTTTGGGATGCCCGTTTACCTCTCCAATCATGATATTCAAAGGGGCTTCTAAAATTGACGATGAGTAGAGTGCGTCGCACAATATGAATGTTGTATTTTCAAAGCCTTTGGAGTTATTCAGCTCACTTAACCTGGTCATAAACTCCACGTAGATTTTCGGGGTGAGCATTGAGATAAAAATCGCTTCAGGATCACCTGAAACCAACTGATTCAACTTAGCGGGGTAGTTCGGATCATTTTGCTGAAACTGAACGATTGCCAACGCTCCAGTACCAAATACCTGTTGAAAGGTTGTCGCTAGATTCTCTGAATAGATGTCTCCTTCTTCAACAGCTATCGCAACTGAATTAATACCGTAAGAAACAGTCTGCTGAGTCAATACTGTGGCTTCAAATTCATCGGGGGGGCAAAGGCGGGAAAAGTAAGGAGATATCCCTGACAGGTTCCCTGCAGTGGCAGATCCTGATATGACGGGATAGCTTTCAGGAATGGCAATTTGCTCTACAACTCCTGTGGTGGATGAAGAGAAAGCAGTGATGAAGCCAACCAGGTTTGGTGAGGATGCAATTATTTCACGGGAAGCCTCAGCCGCAGCTTCTTCCCTGTTCGCTCCTTCTGAACTTTTAACTACAAGGTCAATTCGGAACCCGGAACCAACACCTCCTGCTTCGTTGATCTCATCAATAGCAGTTCGAAGAGCTTTTTCACGCAAAGGGCCTTTGTCCTGATCCATAGGAAGGATTACTCCAAGCGTAAAGGATTGAAGTGGTTCAATTGGCATTTTTTTGTCTTTCTTGCATCCGATGAAAATCATCAGTGCGATCAGCAACGAGATTTTAAGGATATTGGGAAAAGTTTTCTTACCAGTCTTCATAAGAGCTGAATTTAATTGAATTAAAGATGTAAATATATGTATTATTTTGGAATGCAACTTTCAGTAGTCTGTTACTGAGGAAATCGACCAGATTTTATACCTTTGCACCTCTTTTTTAATAGTGATAGAACAGATTATGTTTGAAGGATTAAGTGATAAACTGGATAAAGCGTTCAAGGTTCTCAAAGGGCATGGACACATCACAGAGATCAATGTAGCTGAAACGTTGAAAGATGTCAGGAAAGCGCTCCTCGACGCCGACGTCAGCTATAGGATTGCAAAGCAATTTACCGACGACATTAAAGATAAAGCGCTGGGACAGAATGTATTGACAGCTGTTTCTCCTAGCCAGCTGATGGTCAAGATCGTCCACGACGAACTGGCAGTCCTAATGGGGGGGGAGCAGTCGGAGATCAACATGAAGGGAGACCCGGCGATCATATTGGTTGCAGGTCTTCAGGGCTCAGGGAAAACTACCTTTTCGGCAAAGCTTGCAAACCATCTGAAAACCAAACGGAACAAGAAAGTCCTGCTGGTAGCTGGCGACATCTACCGCCCGGCTGCAATCGACCAGCTTAAGGTGCTGGGCGAGCAGATAGGCGTGCAGGTGTTCACCGAAGAGGGAAGTAAGGAACCGGTGAAGATTGCAAAGAACGCTGTTAAGTACGCCAGGGAATATGGGTACCAGATGGTGATCGTTGATACGGCAGGTCGACTGGCTATTGATGAGGTGATGATGAAGGAGATTGCTGCCATCAAGCAAACGATCAATCCACAGGAGACACTCTTCGTGGTCGACGCCATGACAGGCCAGGATGCAGTCAATACTGCGAAAGCTTTCAACGACTTGCTTGATTTCAGCGGTGTTGTGCTCACCAAGCTCGACGGGGATACGCGGGGTGGAGCTGCCCTCAGCATCAAATCGGTAGTGAACAAACCAATCAAGTTTGTTGGCATTGGAGAGAAGATGGATGCGATTGATGTCTTTTATCCTTCCCGGATGGCCGACAGGATCCTGGGGATGGGTGACATTGTATCTCTTGTTGAAAAGGCTCAGGAACAATATGACGAAGAGGAGGCAAAACAGCTTCAGAAGAAGATTGCCAAGAACCAGTTCGACTTTAACGATTTCCTGTCACAGATTAAACAGATCAAGAAAATGGGGAATGTGAAGGACCTGATGGGCATGATCCCAGGCATGGGGAAAGCGATCCGGAACCTCGATATCGACGACAATGCCTTCAAAGGAATTGAAGCGATCATCTACTCTATGACCCCTCTTGAACGATCCGACCCTTCAGTGATGAACGGCAACCGCAGAAAACGGATCGCGGAAGGCGCCGGCTCTACAATCCAGGATGTCAACCGCTTGCTGAAACAATTTGAAGATACCCGGAAAATGATGCGCATGATGACAACCAGTAAAGGCCGTAACATGGCGCAGATGATGAGAAACATGAAACGGAATTAGGAAATACGGAAATACAGAAATACGGAAATACAGAGACAAATCGTACACATCTATCATTTTGTATTTCATATTTCGTCTTTCGCATTTCCATCAATATCATCATACATGATTTTACTTGACGGAAAAGAGTTAGCTTCGAAGATCAAATCCGAGATTGCCAAAGAGGTTGCGGCAATGATTGACCGGGGAGAGAAGACCCCCCACCTGGCAGCTGTGCTGGTAGGTGAAGATCCGGCCAGCCAGACCTATGTATCTTCCAAGGAGAAAAACAGCCACGAGGTGGGGATAACATCCTCGATATACCGCTATCCGGAGATGATCAGTGAACGGGAGATGCTGGAAGTGGTCGACTTTCTGAACCTGGATAGTGAAATCGACGGCTTCATCGTACAGTTACCACTCCCAAAACACATCGATGAGCAAAAGATCATTGAGCGGATCAATCCGGCAAAGGATATCGATGGGTTTCATCCGGTCAACCTTGGGAGGATGATGCTCGGACTTCCTGCTTTTCTTCCCGCCACCCCGATGGGAATCATGACTCTGTTGGATCGCTACCAGGTGGAGACAGCTGGTAAGCACTGTGTGGTACTGGGACGAAGCCATATTGTTGGAACGCCGATCAGCATTCTCCTGTCGAGAAAATCTTCTCCGGGCAACTGTACCGTAACGCTTTGTCACAGCTTCACGCAGGATATCCCAAAGATCACGCGCGAAGCCGATATTCTGGTTGTGGCCATGGGGAAACAACATTTTGTGATAGCGGAAATGGTGAAGAAGGGTGCCGTTGTCGTCGATGTTGGGGTTCACCGCATCCCCGACGATTCCAGGAAATCAGGTTTCCGGCTAACCGGCGACGTGGATTTTGACAAGGTCGCTGGAAAATGTACCTACATCACACCCGTCCCAGGTGGCGTTGGACCGATGACGATTGTGTCGTTGCTGCAGAATACACTAAAGGCAGCAAAAAGAAATAGCGAGATAGCGAGATAGCGAAATTTTATCACGATGTAAGGAGTTTTCAACCTAGATCATGAGCCAAACTGACCTTCTCTCCACCGGCAGATTACTACCAGTAATGGAGTCGTTCTACTCTCTTCAGGGAGAGGGATTCCATACAGGTGAAGCCGCCTGGTTTATCCGCATCGGTGGGTGCGATGTGGGTTGTGCTTGGTGCGACATCAAGGAGTCGTGGAATGCTGATCTCTTTCCGCCTGTTGAAACCGATCAAGTAGTTGAAAAGGCACTGCTTTGTCCTGCCACAGCGGTGATCGTTACCGGCGGGGAACCACTGCTGTACAACCTGGACTATTTGTGTGAGCAGCTGAAAAGCCATGATGCACGAGGCATGAGGCACAAGCCGGGGAGCAGAGGGCACAGAGCACAGAGCAAAGCGTTAAGGGGACATATTATCCAGCATCCAGCATCCAGCATCCAGGATCCGGGCTATGACATCCGGCATCCGGCATCCGGCATCCGAACTTTTCTCGAGACCTCCGGCTCCCATCCATTATCGGGCTCCTGGGATTGGATATGCCTCTCACCAAAACAAGCATGGCCACCCCGCAAAGAGTTTTATAGCTTCAGCCATGAGATGAAAGTGATTATTCAAGATGAGGAGGATTTTGAATGGGCTGAGGAGCAGGCCGGCAGGATGAAGTACAATGCACACTTCTTTCTTCAACCAGAGTGGAGTCGCAGGGATGAGATGCTTCCGCAGATTATAAGATATATTGAACGGCATCCGGCATGGAGGCTTTCGTTACAGGTACATAAGTATATTGGGATCCCCTGAGGTTCAATGGTTCAGTTATGAAAAGGGATGAGGGTGATGAATTGCTGTCCCTTTTCTGAAACGGATGAAAGGGGAAAAGGAAGCCGGGTTTCAGCCCAATATGAATAGTTCAGGGAATATCAATAAATTTACATCCCAAACTACGAATGGAATCCAAGATATGAAACTATCCCTGAAGATTATCATCGTATTTTATCTATCTCTATTCACTCTTTGCAAGTCGCCAGTCACCGGTCATTGGTCATTGGAAATTGGTCATCAGTCATTGGCGCAAAACTTAAACAGCCTCTCCACCTCCTCTAAGAAAGCTCAAAAATTTTACCAGAAAGCCCATGATCGGTATCAGCTCAGAGAGTATGTTCAGGCCATTGAATTACTGGATAAGGCACTGGAAGCGGATAGCCTTTTTGCCGAAGCATGGGCGCTGAAGGGTGATATTGTTGCTGAGCAACGGGATATAGAAGGAGCAATCACCAATTACGACAAGGCGGTTCAATTGCTTCCCGACCTGGATTGCAACCTTTATGTGATTCTTGGGAATCTGAAACTGTTGATTGGACGGTATGAGGAGGCAAAACTTGATTATGAAAAATACCTATCCTACAATAAAGGTCCAACAAACAGGCGGTGGCAAACAGAAGAAAATATCCTCAGGTGCGACTTCGGAATGGAGATGATGTCACATCCGGTGCCTTTCGATCCGAAAAATCTGGGAGACAGCATCAATACCATCCACGACGAGTACATCAACGCCATCTCTTCCGACAAGCAAACCCTCTATTTCACTCGCCGCCTGCCTACCAGTGCCATCGTAGCAAATGGCTCAGATGACATTGAGGAAGATTTCTATCGTTCATACCTCTTTGGAGATTCGGCTTGGCTCAAGGCTTTCAACCTTGGGCCGCCAATCAATACCCGCGGAAACGAAGGGGGTATCTCCATTTCTCCCGATGGGCAACTGTTGTTCTTTGCCGCCTGCCAACGCGAAGATGGCTTTGGAAGCTGTGATATTTACTGGTCGTGGAAGATGGGTGATCGCTGGTCAATCCCCCGGAACCTGGGATCGGTAGTTAATTCAGAAACGTGGGATTCCCAACCCTCTTTTTCTTCTGATGGCAAAACCCTTTACTTCGCCAGCAAGCGAGGCGGCGGCAAGGGGAGTAGCGATATCTGGAAGTCAGAATTGCTGCCAAATGGCGACTGGAATCTCCCTGTGAATCTCGGCGAATCAGTCAATACAGCAGGTGAAGAGCAGAACCCTTTCATCCACCCCGATGACCAAACGCTCTATTTTGCCTCCAAGGGACATCAGGGAATGGGTGGATTGGATCTGTTTTATACGCGGAAGAGTCCGGATGGATCTTGGGAAAAGCCTGTCAATCTTGGTTATCCGATCAACACCTATGCCGACGAGATTACTCTGGTTGTGAACTCGACAGGAGATGTTGCCTATGTCTCTTCTGATAAATTCGGTGGGAAGGGGCGGCAGGATATTTATTCCTTCCCACTGTACCAGGAGGCTCAACCAAACCCGGTTACTTACCTGAAGGGAGTTGTCTACGACAAAGAGAACGGGAACCGGCTTCAGGCCTATTTTGAGCTGACCGACCTGGTGCGGAACGAAGTTGCCGTTCAATCGGTCTCCGACCCGATTGATGGCTCTTTTCTTGTTTGTTTACCCGCCGACAGAAATTATGCTCTCAATGTTTCCCGGGAGGGATATCTTTTTTATTCCGACAATTTTTCCCTAACCGGCATCCGGGATCAGGCAAAGCCATTCCTGAAGAATATTCCCTTACAACCAATCAAAGTAGGAGAGACTGTGGTGCTGAGGAACATCTTTTTTGATACGGATAAGTATGAGTTGAAACCAGAGTCATATGCTGAGCTTGAGAAACTGCTGGGACTTCTTCTGAAGAATCCTTCACTGAATATCGAGATCAGTGGGCACACGGACATAAGAGGTTCTGAAGAGCACAACCTGGAACTATCTAAGAACCGGGCAAAAGCTGTTTTCGACTTCCTTGTTGGCCACGGCATCTCACACGTCAGAATGACATATGCCGGTTATGGCTTCTCCAGGCCCATTGACACTAACGATACCGACGAAGGCCGGGCCACCAACCGGCGGACGGAGTTTAGAATCGTAGGGAAGTAAGAAACTAAGGCTTCAACGGCTTCACGCCTAATAGCTTCAGGTTGTTGTCGTGGTTGTGTTCAACCCCTACCCAGTGATTGTACCATTTGATACCAAGAAACTGTAACAAGGAGTCAGCCAGACGAAGACCTTACTTATAATCATGGGGAACATGGACAGGGATACTGTTGGCACTGATACCAGGCAAATCAGCCCAGAGATAGGGAATAACATCCAGAGAGTTGACCATCATATGGAACGAACCATCCGGTGGAAGAGCAGTAAGGAAATGATCCCTAAAACGTTTGTTTACGACATCGGGACCTGCAAATGCAACAGTATTGAAAATAAATTTATCCGTGAAGTTATGATTTTTCACCAGCCAGTATGCCATTTAATTTAATATCCAGCATCTGGCGTCGGGAAACACTTTTTCCCGTATCTTGCTCCCATGCAGGAGATCTACGACTACATCGTTATCGGCTCCGGTTTCGGGGGTAGTGTGTCAGCCTTACGGCTTGCTGAGAAAGGCTATTCAGTTCGTATCCTGGAGAAGGGAATGAGATACGGTACAGAGGATTTCCCGAAGAGCAACTGGAACATCCGAAAGTACCTTTGGATGCCCCGGTTCGGGCTGCACGGATTCCAACGACTCGATCTTTTTCGGAATGCCTTTATCCTTAGTGGGATTGGCGTGGGCGGAGGAAGCCTCGTCTATGCCAATACCCTAATGTACCCACCGCCGGAGTTCTTTCGGAATAAACAATGGGAACGATTCAACGACTGGGAGGCATTGCTTCAACCGCACTACGATGAGGCTCACAGGATGCTAGGAAGGGTGAAGTTGGACAAATTTTACAGGGAAGATGAGGTGTTACATGAAGTGGCAAAAGATATGGGGATGGAACACTCGTTCGACAATGTTTATGTTGGTGTCTATTATAACAAGGATGAAAACTCAGTAGATCCCTACTTCAACGGAGAGGGTCCCCTGCGCAAACCCTGCACCGAGTGTGCCGGATGCATGGTGGGATGCCGCGAAAATGCGAAAAATACACTGGATAAAAACTACCTCTGGTTTGCTGAGAAAAATGGAGCTGAGATCTTAGCCGAAACGGTAGCCTGGAAAATTGAGCATAAGGATGGAATGTACCTTATACACACCAAATCAAAACGGCATCGGGCATCAGGGATCCGGGAACTGCGACCCACGATGTTTCGTTCCCGGGGATTAGTGGTGGCCGGCGGCGTTCTGGGCACCATGAAACTGCTACTTCATCAGAAGCACATTTATAAGACCTTGCCCGATTTGAGTGATAGGCTGGGCGAATCGCTCCGGACCAATTCGGAAACGCTTTGTACAGCTTCGGCAGCAAATGTAAAACTCAACAATGGCGTGGCGATCAGTTCCATCTTCAAACCTGAAAAGGACACCTGGATCGAGATTGTTAAGTATCCCGATGGATCAAACCTGATGAAGACGCTTCTGACAATGGCTGTCGGAAATACTTCCCCGGTGTGGATCAGACCCTTCAAATTCATCGGGAATACTCTTGTTCATCCCTGGAAATTTCTTCGGATGATGATGAATCCACGCTGGGCGGAAAACACGATCATCTTTCTGGTCATGCAATCTGTAGATAATGCCATGAGGATGACCTTGCAGAAGGGGTTGTTCAGAAAACGGTTGACACTCAGGAATGATGGGAACAAGAGAGTGCCTGCCTTCATCCCCATCGGGCAGGAGGTGATGAACCGCTATGCGGAGAAGGTAGGAGCGATACCCCAGAACTCCACCATGGAGATCCTCTTCAATGTCCCCTCAACTGCCCATATCCTCGGTGGATGCCCCATGGGAGAGAGTTCCAGCGAAGGGGTGATTGATAAAAACTTCCAGGTTTTTGGTTACCCGAACATGTTTATTGTAGACGGATCAGCTATCCAGGGGAATCTGGGGGTCAATCCCAGTTTTACGATCACAGCACAGGCAGAATATGCGATGGAGCAGATAACCAGGAAGATAAGCGCCAAATAACAAATATCAAATAACAATAATACCCAAATTTCAATGAAGCAACAGCATCTGCAGTATATTCAGCGAGCAATTGATTTGGCCATTCATGCCATGGATGAAAACCATGGAGGTCCGTTTGGTGCCCTGGTTGTGAAAAATGGCGTGATTATAGGAGAAGGCTATAACCAGGTCCTATGTGTCTGGGTGCCATTTACTGGGCCAGGCTACAAGCGATCTATTATGCGTCAACCCGTGAAGAGGCTGCAGCAGCAGGTTTCGATGATCACTTTATCCACGAGGAATTCCTGAAAGAAAATGAGATACGGAAAATTAAGCTTAGCCGGATTCACCATGAAGATGCATGGACACTGTTTCACCAGTGGGAGCAGAAGATGGATAAGAGGGAGTATTGATCAGTAATTTGGAGGTCATTCTCTCGCATTCCTAATCAAGGAATCATTTTCAATGGAAGATGAAATACCTGCCACGACCTGATAAATGCAATAAGATCCTTTCTTTGTTGTGATGTCAACGCATCTTTGTGCGCTGTTGTGTCGCCCCAAACAGGCATCTCTGTTCCCGGTCTTCCCAGTGTGATCTCCCTGAGGAGATGGTTTGATACAGGAACTGATAATCCATCGCCAACAGAAAGTCCCCGTTCAATATCGCCGGATCAGTAGCCCTCTCGCTATGCTCCCCATGGCAGCGGGAGCAGAGGTAGAGGTACTCCAAAGATTAAATAACCTATCGTCTCATGCTTGCTTGTTCTTTTTATTTTAAGTTATATCTTTGCATTGAAACTACTTCAAATTGATACATGTAACGAAGATTAAATTACTCTTTTTATGCCTGCTTATGATGCCTTTGGGCTTATTTGCCCAAAAGGTTGAAATCACTCCTTTTGGCGGCTATATGTTCCCTGCCAAAATGAACGGTTCAGACGGATATGTGCGATTCCAGGGAAATGCTCAGTATGGCGGAATGCTCAGTATTGCTGCCAGTCGCGTGGTTGATATTGACCTGATTTATACCCGGACAGATACCAAGGCTGAGGTCAGCTACTACCTATGGCCATACGAAGAAGTTCCTGTAAGCATAAACTACATCCATGGTGGTTTTACAAAAAACTTCAGGGCCAGCTCTTCTTTCCCATCCAGGGTTCAGGATTCTCTTTCATGGTCGGATCGGGAGGCGCTGGTGGTGGCGTATCCTTATATGGCACCATGGTCCAGTTTGGGGTCTCCGGCGGCTTGATTCTAAGGCTTGGCAGGATCTAGAACTAGCCGATACATGTGAAATTAGAAATTTAAAATATTAAAATATGAAAACGAAATTATCCTTACTGATGATGATTGCAGTACTTGGGCTTCTTGTTGCCTGTTCCAAGTATCCACCGGGGGTGACACGTGTGCAGGAAGACCTCGTCGTCTATACCCAGGTCGACATTCAAAAAGACTTTAATCAATTCCACACCTTTGCAATCGTTGACTCAATCGCTTACATCGATAACAAAGACAGTGGCCATATTCTCACACCTGATGCACAGGCTGTTCTGGATCAGATTGTGATGAATATGCAGAACAGGGGTTTCCTGAAAGTCGGGAATAATGATAAACCGGATCTTGGGATCACAGTTTCTGTTATCAAGACAACCAGCACCTCGGTATATTACCCAGGCTGGTGGTGGGGATATCCCGGATATTACTACCCGTATTATTGGGGTTACCCTGATTATGGGTACTACTATCCCTATTACCCAACCTATATTACATCCTATTCCTCCGGTACGATTATCATCGATATGGCTGATTTTATCAACATCACACCAGATAAAAAAATTCCTATTGCCTGGTATGGCTATATACGGGCTCTTTTAACTGGAGGTCATACACTTGATCAGGTAAAACAGTCAATTGATCAGGCATTTGTTCAATCACCGCAAGTTCATACAACTGCGAATTAATACGAAAATGAAGAAATTATGAAAAAAATATCACTTTTAATCTGGATTGTCCTCCTGTTTGCAGGCTCCCTATATAGCCAGGATCTCAAACCTACCGGAGGCATGATGCCACATTCCTACTATAGCCTTAGCTGGAATACTACCTTTACTTTGGGTGATTTTAATAAATGGGTCGGAAGTCCCAGCCCTGCAGGTTTAGGTTTTGGAGGGAGGTACTTCATCGACAAAGGCTTCAATGCTGGTTTTGACATTGGGTGGCAGCGTGTCTCCCAGGCTTATGGTTATGAAACCTATTACGGAGATAATGGTTCGGCTATCACGGCAACCAACTACCGTTTTACCTGGATGGTACCCTTCCAAATTACTGCAGGCTACATGTTCAAACCTGCGAGCGTAATTTCACCATATATCTCTCTGGGAATCGGAGGCGATTATATGGAGCATCACCTGGTGATTCAGGAATATGATTTCTATGAGAAGGAGTGGGATTTTGCACTAAACCCGGAAGTGGGAGCCCTGGTTAAATTTGGCTATTACAAAAGTATCGCTGCTTTAGTAGCATTCAACTACAAATGGACATCGAATTCCATCGAGATACTCGATGAAAAATCCGGTTACCTCTCGATGCTGGGACTAAGGGTAGGGATCTGTATTATGGTGTATTAGAACATAATCTACACACTTCTGAGCCTTTTATCGCTTCTATTAAATCGTTTGATACTTCATTATCTTTTGTATTTTACTCCCAAAAGAAGATCCGTTCTATAAGAGTCAATTACGTCAAATTAATGCTTGTTTTCCTGGCATTGTTTGCAGGTTTGTTGTCAGCATCCGGCCAAAATGATTCCCTGGTTATGAGTAACGGGAATATTCTCGTTGGTGAGATCAAGGGAGTGGAAAAGTGAGTATTATGCCAACACCATGTTATCGAATACATATTTTACATTCATAAGCAACCTTCAGAAGAAGGATTCTGTTGAGATCAAGAACAAACGAATGGAAGGAGGGCTGACGTTCAATATATTCCTGATCAGGGGTTGGGTCGCTATTGTTGGTATGGATCTGCTGCAGAATGAAGAGCATAAGATCAAATTTCGACCTGAAATACGACCTTCCCCACGATCTCTTATTTTCGATTTACGTCCCACGTCCCACGTCTCACGTCTCACGTCCTTTCTAAAGTCCAAAAAACCTGAACGGTTGAGCATTCCGGAAGTCTTTGTCAACATTACCGGCGTATATCTCGCCATGGGCAATGGGCAATTTCTTCGTGGGAGCGCCTGCTGAGAAATCCAGGTCGTTCAGGTCCACCCAGAATATATTGGGAGTCAATGCACTCTCGAAATAGTAGGTTTTGTTTTTCTGATCTGCAACTGTTCTCCACCTTGTACTGGAAATATTCGGCTGGTCGGGCGTAGAAATGCCAAAAGGAACAGAACAATTCCTGATCACACCAAACATACTGGCAAGAGCCTCTTTTATATTGTCGGTCTGCGGAATAGCATGCACATAAAATGAAGCCCTGGCAAACCTGTCAGCTGCCCTGTTCGTCCCCGGAAGAAACGTGGTCCCGCCGATCTCATTCCAGTATTCGTTTAGCGCCAGTTGTTTATCATAGGTGGGAGAGTTAGTCATTACCTGGTAGGATCTGTCATGATGAATCATCAGCTTCCCATCGATATATTCAAAAATGGCGTTGTCACCCAGTGTGTCAGAAATTGCCAGATGAAGCGTGGCAAGGCGGTTACTGCCAGGAATATCGCTTGTAACGACAGCAAAACTTTCTTGCGACAATTCAGCAACTGCTTCGTCAACAGTCTGAAAATTATCAAGTACATACTGTGTCCACGCGGCAACCGATAAACCTGGTTTTGTTCCGTCATATTCAGGGTATTTCGATTCTGCTAACCAAAGCAGGTTTGCTACCAGCCCCTTTTCATTCATTCCATCGGTGGTAGAGATGTCAAAGCCGGAGAGAATCACACTTCCATATCTGGACTTCCATTTCAGGGAATTCGGGCCGGCTTCGCCATTTCTTTCCATTCCTCTTGGAAACAGCCACATATTACTCAGGATATCATCTTTCCAGTCCATCGATCGTGCGGTGATGATCGTTCCGTTCGGGCCCTCGTAGACAACTCTTGTGCAGGCGACTGAGTCAGAAGTTTGGGTAAAAACCAGGAATACTATAACTAGTATTGCTGAGGCATGTTTTTTCTTGATGTTCATGTTGTGGTTTGTTATTGATCATCTTTCTTTTCCGGGATATTTTTCTTCATCGGGTGTTATTTATTAGAACAAATTTACATGATAAAGAAACAGGTTCAACTACTCCTATTACTATTCCTTCCCCTGACGTTATTTGCAGGGAAAAACGACACCCTCTTCAAAGCCCCGGAACCCATCCACAAAAACGTAATCAAACTCAATTTGACTCCCATGATCCTTTGGAGTTACAGGAACGTGACCTTGAGTTATGAACGGATCCTGGGGTCACGGTAGTCGGTGACTGTGTCACTTGGTTATCTGGAGTACCCGCAACTATTTAAAGACACAATAGCGTCGGGTAACCAAGGCGGGTCACCCCGCCACATCCCTGATGGGCTTTACATAGCACCTTATACCGGCTTCTATGGATATTCATTCAAAAATGGGATCGACATTCTGAATACTACAGTTGATAGCGCTGCCTTTTTAAAGGGCCGGTTTTCCTGTTTCAATGTGGGATTTGAACTGGGCTACCAGTTTGTCTTCTGGAAACGTTTTACCCTCGACCAGGAAATCCTTGATGAGATCAAGCAGAAATACCCATTTGTCAGGAGCCTCTTTACCAGTAAAACGTTTGTTCAATAAGGGAAATTGGATCTTTTCAGCCCAGGCTTCAGGTATATGATCCAGATCGGATTTCATTTCTGATGCCTATTTCAGACTGAATGACCCGATTACGTTGTAAATACCTCCAATCAGCAGGATAGCGCCAACCCAAATGACCAGGGAAAATCCGGCAAATAGGGGATTGAACATGATGATGAAGGAAAAGATCAGCATGAGGATTCCTGAAATGGATTTCACCAACGCATTGCCATCTCCTGAGATGCCGTCTATCACTAAGTAGACTCCATACATCGCGCCCCAGAAGCCGATGATGACGGGGATGATAGATGCCGTTAGTGCCGGGTGTGCGATCAGGATGAAACCCAGGATGATGTCAATAACTCCTTCAAAGACCCTCCATCCCCAGTTGGGGACCAGGTTTCTGATTGCAAAACCTTGCCATATAACGATCAAACCTGTAATCAGGAAACCAATCCCAATGTATAGAGCAATCGCCAGCAAGGTGCCACCCGGGTTCTGGAATATAAGAAGCGCCAGTATAATCATGATGATCCCTTTGATCAGGAACCAGTACCAGTTTATGTTTTTCTGTTTTTCCATGATGTTCATTGGTTTATTAATGTTTGTGACTTGACTGCAATATCATGTTGACGGCGTAAAGATAGGTCAAATGTTTGTTCAGGTCGTGGTTAACCCAAAGAAAATTCATACCTTTGCCGCCCGAAATAGACTACAAGCAGGCGATGATAAATATTACCTTACCAGATAATTCCGTCAGGCAATACCCGGAAGGGGTTTCAGGACTTGAAATAGCCAAAAGCATCAGCGAAGGACTGGCACGCAACGTCTTATCCGTGATGGTTGACGGCGAAGTGTGGGATGCCACCAGACCGATTACTCAGGATGCATCAGTAAAACTACTAACCTGGAATGATGTGGAAGGCAAAGCTACCATGTGGCATTCATCGGCTCACCTCATGGCCGAAGCCATTGAATTACTCTTTCCAGGCGTCAAATTCGGAATTGGACCGGATATTGAGAGCGGGTTTTACTACGATATCGATTTCGGAGATCATCCGATCTCATCAGACGATTTTCCAAAGATCGAGAAGAAGATCCAGGAATTAGCAAGGGAGAAACAGGAATTCATCCGGAAGGAGAAGAGCAAACACGAGGCTTTGGAATACTTTTCAAAGAAAGGGGATGAATATAAGGTTGAACTGATCAACGACCTGGAAGATGGCGAGATCACCTTTTACGAGTCAGGTCACTTCACTGACCTTTGCCGTGGACCACATCTTCCAGATACCAGTGTGATAAAGGCCGTAAAGCTGCTGGCAACGGCTGGAGCTTACTGGCGTGGCGATGAAACCCGTAAACAGCTTACCCGAATCTACGGCATTACCTTCCCGAAACAAAAAGAGCTGGATGAGTATCTTGTGATGCTGGAAGAGGCAAAAAAACGGGACCATCGGAAACTCGGCAAAGACCTTGAACTATTTACTTTCTCTCAACGGGTAGGGCAGGGCCTCCCCCTCTGGTTACCACGGGGTGCACAGCTCCGTGAAAAACTGGAGGCATTCCTGAAACGGACTCAAAAACGAATGGGCTATGTACAGGTGATATGCCCCCACATAGGGAATGTGGAGCTCTACAAGACATCCGGACATTATCAGAAGTATGGAGAGAGTTCGTTCCGGCCTATCACCACTCCTATTCCGGGAGAGGAGTTCTTCCTGAAGCCGATGAACTGTCCGCACCACTGCGAGATTTACAGTCATAAACCGCGCTCCTATAAAGACCTGCCGATTCGGATGGCCGAATTCGGTACCGTATACCGTTACGAGCAGAGTGGAGAGTTGCACGGACTGACCCGCGTAAGGGGATTCACCCAGGATGATGCTCATATCTTCTGTACACCCGAGCAGGTGAAGGATGAATTCAACGGGGTGATGGAGATAGTAATGTTGATTTTCAAGGCATTAAGCTTCAAGAATTTTACCGTTCAGATTTCGCTTCGTGATAAGAACAACAAAGAGAAGTACATCGGATCAGATGAAAATTGGGAAAAAGCTGAGCAGGCCATCCTCGAAGTGGCTGAAGAGAGTGGATTGGATACAATAATTGTGCCGGGGGAAGCTGCATTTTATGGCCCCAAGATGGACTTCATGGTGAAAGATGCCATTGGTAGGAAGTGGCAACTGGGAACCATACAGGTTGACTACAATTTGCCGGAACGATTTGAGCTGGAATACATTGGGGCCGACAACCAAAAACACCGACCGGTCATGATTCACCGCGCTCCTTTCGGATCAATGGAGCGATTTGTAGCGGTCCTGCTAGAACATACCGGCGGAAACTTCCCGTTATGGCTTGCCCCAGATCAGGCTATCGTGTTGCCAATCAGTGAAAAATATCACGACTATGCAAAAAAAGTTTTAAATTTGCTGAATAATTCCGAAATTCGCGCCCTCGTTGACGAGCGCAACGAAAAAGCAGGGAAGAAGATACGCGACGCTGAGTTGATGAAAATCCCTTACATGCTGGTAGTTGGAGAGAGAGAAGCGACAGAAGGCACCGTCTCTGTGAGGAAACATGGACAAGGCGACCTGGGGCCTGAAAAGGTAGAGGACTTTATCAAGCGCGTGAACGAGGAGATGAAAGAGGAATTAGGAGACTTGTGACAGTAAAAAAATAGGCACACTTTCACTTTTCCCTCGCTTGCGGGGGTTGGGGGAGGGGTAACAAGTATAAATTAATCAATAGGAGGCATACCAATAGCAAAACCATATCATGGACCAAGGCGGCGCTTCAGCAGGCCGCAAAAGAAGGAAGACCCTCATTTTATCAATGAGAGAATCAAATCACCTGTTGTTCGTGTGGTGGGTGACAATGTAACACCGGATATATACAACCTGAGAGAAGCTCTGGCACTGGCAGAAAGTCAGGGATTGGACCTGGTGGAGATCTCGCCAACTGCCAACCCACCTGTCTGTAGGGTAATTGATTACAAGAAATTCCTTTACGAGCTGAAGAAGAAACAGAAGGAGATGAAGGCCAAAACAGCCAAAGTTGTAGTGAAAGAGATCAGATTGGGACCAAACACAGATGATCACGACTTCAACTTCAAGCTGAATCACGCGATAAAGTTCTTAAAAGATGGTTCAAAAGTGAAGGTGGATGTTTTTTTCAAAGGACGTTCTATCATATATAAAGACCAGGGTGAGCTGATGCTCCTGAAATTTGCCCAGGGAGTTGTGGACTTCGGAAAAATCGAACAGATGCCACGTCTCGAAGGCAAACGAATGATCATGATCATCGCCCCAAAAAAGTAAAGCCAAACGTTAGTGAGGCTCTACACAGTAAAGCCGCCACATGTGGCGGCTCATCAATATCAAAAAAGACAACGCAAATGCCAAAAATGAAATCAAAATCCGGTGCGAAAAAGAGATTTACCCTGACGGGCACTGGTAAGATCAAGCGGAAGCATGCGTACAAAAGCCACATCCTGACGAAGAAGTCAACCAAACGGAAGAGGAATCTTACCTATTCTACTATCGTTGATAAGACAGATGCAGCCAACGTGCGTGAAATGCTTCAGAGCTAAATCAGTAACTGTACTTAGCTGTAAGGTCCTTTAAATAGGGCGCTAAGACAAAAAAACAAGTAAAATGCCAAGATCAGTAAATTCAGTCGCTGCAAAAGCGAGAAGAAAAAAGGTCCTAAAACTGGCCAAAGGTCAGTTTGGAAGGAGAAAGAATGTCCACACGGTAGCCAAAAACTCCGTTGAGAAGGGCCTAACCTATGCTTACCGTGACCGGAGAACAAAAAAGCGGACTTTCCGCAGCCTCTGGATCACAAGAATCAATGCAGGTGCCCGTGAGTATGGAATGTCCTATTCCGTGCTGATTGGGAAGCTGGCCGAGAAAAACATTGCCATTAACAGGAAAACCCTGGCCGACCTGGCAATGAACCATCCGGAAGCCTTCAAAGCCGTGTTGGAAGAGGCCGCTAAATAATCCGTTACATCCGTATTTTTCATTCACACGATGGTGCCGTGATGCCGTGGTGCATTGTGCAACAACTGCCGACTGAATTACTTCACCAAATTGCCCGTTTCCCTCTTCACATAGTTGGTGATGAATTTCTCTACCTGGTCGGATTGAAGCCGCTTTGCCAGGATTCGTTTATCCCGGTCGAGGATATAGATCACAGGAGTGGTTTGGATGTCATAGAGTTCATGGTAATCTCCTGTGAGAGTCCGGGGACCGTTTACATTGACCCATGTCATCTTCTTCTTTTGAATGTGCTCCTTCATTTTTGCCATCGATGTGTCGGAGCAAACGGAAAAAATCTCCAGCTCATATTTCTCTTTATACTTATCATACAGCTCCCTCAGATGGGGAATCTCCTTTTCACAGTGGCCACAATCGGGATCCCAGAAAAGAAGTATCGTGATAAACGCGTTGACATTATAAAGAGAAACAAGCTGGTCGGTGGTGTCCATCATGATCATATTCGGGGCATGGCTGCCCAGTAACAACGGCCGGATGCGGTTGGCCTTTTTCAGGATATTCTCCAGCACCGGTCCCGAAACCCAGGTAGCCTCACCGGTCACATAGTATTGGTCAACAATGTCGACGAACACCTTATCGAATCCCATGATCTCAGAGTTTTCGTAGTGGTAAGTGATGAACCACACAATGTACTTGAACATCTCGGGATCAGGACGCGCTTTCTCGATAAGGATTACCGACTCTTTGAAAATTGAATCGGGATTTTGAACTACCACCTGGTCAAAATACTTCTTCAACTTATTGTGGAAGACAGGGGTCCGGATCAACCGGTTGTCGGTCAGGTTCATGTCATCCCAGTAGTGTTCCTTGAAGTATCGGTAAGCATAGGTTGAATTTTTTCTTCCGTTGGGCAAAGTGGGAACCTCAGTAATCACAGGCTCTTTCATAGCATTAATGAGCATTGCCAGGAAGGAAAACGGCCGCTCCCGGGCAATGTTGAGCTTGTAGTCAATAATCTCGTTATTCAACTGAACGATCTGATCATTGATAACTTTTACAGAATCCTCATTGTTTTCAATAGTTTTCAAATGTTGTTGAAGCGCCTGGATACGTTTGAACTTCTCCTGGTTATAGCGCATATAGGCATAAAACTCTTCGTTGTCAAGCGATCCGGAGATCTTCATCTCTCCCACAGGATCCCTCTTATCTGTCTCCATGGTAAATTTCATGTCGTTATTAAGCACGAAGTCGAAATAGACCTTATCCGAGATTACCAGGATATAAACTCCGCGTGGTTGATCGGCAGGTGCAGTAAAAGTTGCTATTCCTTTTCCATCCACTTCCAGTGTATCGGTGACATAGGTCCCGTTCCCATAATAATTAGCAACCAGGCAAATGGAATCTTTCAGCCCATGAATTTTAAACTTCACCACATAACCATCCTGTCCGGCAAACAGGGAGAGGGGAAGTACGAGCAGTATAAGGATTATGGAAGATTGAGTTTTAGTCATTGGTTGTTAGTCATTAAGTAATTAAGTCATTTGAAAAAGGATATGAGATCAGAAATACGAAATATGAAAATAAAACGCCTCACGTCCCTCGTCCTTCGTCCCTCGTCCCTCGTTCCTCATCCAACGTATATGGAACGAAAAAAAACTCAACAAAGATATATCCCAGCAGTTCATTCATAACTTCTCTGAAGCCTTTGCTGGATTTCCACCAATCATTTCGACCATAATAAAAACTTTTGATTGAAATAATTCCCACTTCGAAATTGTCGCCAAGAGCTGCCTGGAACATCATTTGGCTCCTGCGGCTGTGAGGCCCATAGCTCATCAGGTTTATTGCTTTCACTTCAGGGTGAAACTCCTTAATGTAGCCTGCCAACGCAAGAGCTGAATTGAATGTCCGGTCATTTCTGATTTCATCCGTTGCGACTGCCACTAAAAGTGTCGTATCAAATCCCATTTTTTTAAGGGAGCTTTCACTCACCGAAGCCGTATTCCCATAGTCGATAAGTAGATGGCCCCATTCTAACGGAGTTCCGGTTGTAATTAATAGCTTGTAGTGATTCACATTAAATTCATGAATAGCAGAATCGAGAACATAGTCTGGGACTGCTCCTTCCAGCACCAGCACGTCAGCTTCTACGCGGTGGGTAGGCGCTAAAAAACGATACGTCCTGGTTATCAACAAGAAAATAGTCAGAATGACAATCAGCAGGATCGACAGCCAGCCCCATATGGTAAGGCCCCACCTCATCCGTTTACTGATCACACCATAATGTTTAACTGATTTTGTCATATTAATCGTAATTATCTTCCAAGTGTTCTTTCCGCAGCAAATCATTCACTGTCTTCACAGGATTGAACGTAATGATAGGGGTCTCCACGAAGACGGTAATCCAGTTTGACATGGCTCCATTCCAGAGTCCGGGGAGTTCCTGTGCTTTCAGATTCCTGCCTTCACTCGACTTAAGGGAGATAAGCCCCGCATCATCATCCACAAATTCATCCAGGTCAAAGAACTCGCCCTGGAAATCCCGGATCGAACATACCAGGTCAACAGGGTTGAAGTGCGTTGCACTGTCAACGATGGCTTTTTGTTCCGGATTCTTCAGGTCTATCTGGGCAGATTCAACGATCTGGAGAGAATCAATGTCATCACTACCTTTTACCCAGAATGGGCCTCCCCCCGGCTCTCCCTCATTTTTGACCATCCCGCAAACTCTGATTGGCCTGTTCAGGAGCAGGATCAGTTTCTCCTGCTGCTCCTTCAGGGAGAGCTGGGAGAAATCGATGGGAAGTGTCATCCACATATGGCTACCCATAAACTTTACCATCTCGGTGATCTGCTTTTCAGGCAGATCATGACTGGTAGCAGCTATAAGAAAACCGTTGACGTGGTTGCGCAGGTATAGCAGATAACCTCCAATAAGCTTTTTATAACTGTATGTCGTAATCTTGAGCCTGTCGGGAACTATATTGTCAATGTTTTTAACAAAGATGATATCACCATCTAAATTATTCAGGTTTTTCAGGAGGGCACCGTGTCCGGCCGGGCGAAATAGGAGGGATCCGTCAGCATTCCGGAAAGGTTTATTCTTCTCATCAACAGCAATGGTATCCGTTGAGGGAAGCTGTTCTGAAAAACCGATGGAGAAGGTAACTCCGAACAGTTTCTCGTAAATTTCCTTCACCCTGTCGAAAAGCTCCAGGAATTTCTCTTTGTGCTCGGGGGAGATGGTAAAGTGGATCCGGGCCGTGTCATCGCTGTTTCTGGCATAGTTAGCTGCTTCCACTAGATGCTCCTCGGCAGCGGTACGGGCTCCATCAGGGTAATTATGAAAAAGGATCAAC
>Ga0268278_1000767_pt1 | contig 20806 bp, 21 predicted proteins | sample saktaG_3_FD_190135 | JGI IMG/M metagenome (GOLD analysis project Ga0268278, IMG submission 190135) | Saline water microbial communities from Sakinaw Lake, British Columbia, Canada - sak_2010_1_5_55m | ecosystem: Environmental > Aquatic > Non-marine Saline and Alkaline > Saline ...
AAAATCAGAATTTACAAAATCTTAAGATTACTCCTTCTTTAATATTTTTACCTTCTACCCAAAAAACAAATGTTTCTTTGGATTATTCTATTAAACAATGGTCTGGGAACTGGTATAGAATTATTGGGGGTCAAGGGCAGTTAAAATTAGAGTTTAATGGGACAGGTAAGGTTGAATTTGTAGTTCCTTATGTTCTTTGTAGAAATGGCGATCAGTGTTCAGTTGGTTTCTTAGAATTAGATGGCCAACAAGATGGAGAAATCTTATTAGAAGATTTTGGCGATAACTGGACTAATCTTACTTTAATTCCTTCAATCCAATCAAAGATTTCTGGATTTACTGATTCAGAACGTTCTTATGATTTTTCTCTTTTAATTTCAGCTGAGATAGAAAATTCTGAAGAAGAAAAACTAATAGCACAACTTGAAGCAACAATTGCTGAATTGCAAAAACAAATTATTGAAATTACAGCAAAGATTAATCTAATTTTACAAGGAAGAATCTCTGGACAAAAGATTAATCAAAACCTTTATCTGGGGATGCAGAATAATCAAGTTAGATATTTACAGGAGTTTTTAAAAACCCAAGGACAAAGTATTTATCCTGAAGCATTAGTTACTGGATATTTTGGTATTTTAACTAAAAATGCGGTTATTCGTTTTCAGAATAAATATGCTGATGAAATCTTATATCCATTAGACTTATCTTCAGGAACTGGGTTTGTTGGTTTATCCACAAGAACTAAGATTAATCAATTAATTGATAATAATTAATATGTTTACAACATTTGACAAAATGCCTAATTTTGCTAAAATTAAAACAGTTAACTCCCCCTGTACTTATTTTATAGGTGCAGGGTTTTCATTTATAAAAGTATTTAACTAACTATATGAAAGCAGTAATTTTAGCCGGAGGAAAGGGGACACGACTTTATCCCATAACTTATGAAATTCCCAAACCCCTTTTACCAATAAAAAAGAAACCAATTATAAATTATTTGGTTGATCTTTTTCTGAAAGCCGGAGTTAAAGAAATAGGGGTTTTGATAAACCAGGACTTTGAAAAGGATTTTGATTGGTGGAAGAAAAGATATTACCCTAAAAAAAGAATTAAGTTTTTTAAAGAAAAAAAACCATTAGGAACATTAGGAGGTCTTTATTATTTAAAAAAATGGGTTTCGAAAGATAACTTCTTTTTGACCAATGGAGATGAATTGAAAAAGATTGGCTTAAAAAAGATGGAGGCTTTCCATAAAAAAACAGGGAAAATAGCAACTATTGCTTTAGTCAAGGTTAAGAATCCTCAGGATTACGGAGTAGTAATTTGTAAAAATGGAATAGTTGATAAGTTTTTAGAAAAACCAAAGAATCCTCCTTCAAAATATATCAACTCTGGATTATATATGTTTTCTCCAGAGATATTCAAATATCATCCTGGTCCTAAGTTTTCAATGATAGAAACAGATCTATTCCCTAAATTAGCTAAAAAAGGGGAGTTAGCAGGATTTAAATTTAATGGTAAATGGACAGATTGTGGAACATGGTTGCGTTATGAAAATTCTATTAAGACGTGGAAATAATTAATTATATATATGTCTAAAATATTAGTAAGTGGAGGAGCTGGCTTTATAGGAAGCCATCTCACAGACAAATTAATAGAGCAAGGCCATAATGTAGTGGTAATTGATAATTTATCTACTGGGAAAAAGGAAAATCTTAATCCACAGGCAGATTTTTACAATTTAGATATCTGTGATTTTGATAAAATTAAACCTTTATTCAAAGATATAGATTATGTTTTTCATTTAGCAGCCATCCCAAGGGTGCCAATTTCAGTTGAAGACCCAGTTGGAACTTCTAAAGTTAATATTTTGGGAACTATTAATGTTTTTAAGGCAGGAATTGATGCTAAAGTAAAAAGAATTGTATTTGCTTCTTCTTCTTCTGTTTATGGTGACCAAACCAGATTGCCGCTTCAAGAAGACATGATTCCAAATCCAATTAGCCCTTATGCTTTACAAAAATTGGTTGGAGAACAATTCGCTAAATTATTTACTAATCTTTATAAAACTCCAATAATTTGTTTAAGATACTTTAATGTATATGGACCTAGAATTGATTTTGATTCAGATTATAGTTTAGTTATTGGTAAATTTTTAAAACAAAAAGCTGAAGGCAAGCCCTTAACAATTTATGGAGATGGGGAACAAACCAGAGGATTTTGTTATGTAGATGATATTGCTGAGGCGAATATCAAAGCAATGGAGAGTGAAAAATTAAAAGGGGGAGAAGTAATTAATATAAGCAGTGGAGATTCTCAAACAATAAATTATTTAGCCAAATTAATCGGAGGTCAAGTTCAATACTTGTCAGTGCGTCTTGGTGATATCTTACATACTAAAGCCGATACAGCACGAGCTGAAAACCTTCTTAATTGGCAACCAAATGTTTTATTTGAGGAAGGTTTTAAAAATGTCCAAGAATGGTTTCAAGAAACTCTAAATAATCAGTAATTAATAATAAATAAATTATGCAAGAAAAATTATTAAAAGATTTGAAAATTGGCATAATTGGTGTGGGGATGGTTGGCGGAGCACTCCGGAGATATTTTGAGAAAAAAGGGGTTAGACTTTTTTTGTATGATGAAGGTAAAAATCTTAGCTCTTTAGAAGAAGTTAATCAAGCAGATGTTATTTTTATTTGTGTTCCTACTCCTTTTAATAAAGAAAAAGGTTTTGATTTGTCTTGCCTTGAAAAGACAGGTCAAAATATTAAAGGTCAGAAAATTGTTGTTATAAAATCAACAGTTTGGCCTGGCACTACTGAAAAATTCCAAAAAAAACACCCTCAGCACAAATTTTTATTCAATCCAGAATTCTTAGTCGAAGAAAAAGCAGACGAAGGCATGCAAAATCCTGACAGGCAGATTATTGGCTATACTGAAAATAGTCGTGATGTATCAGAAGAAATATTAAGAATTTTACCTCGAGCTCCTTTTGAAAAAATTATCCCAGCGACTGAAGCTGAGATGGTTAAATATTTTGGCAATACTTTTCTCTCCACTAAAGTTATTTTTGGCAATCAGATATATGAATTATGTCAGAAATTAGGGATTGATTACGAGATAGTTAGGGAATCTGCTTCAGCGGACAAGAGAATAGGATACAGTCATCTAGATGTTCGCCATGGAGGATATTTTGGCTATGGGGGAAAATGTTTACCAAAAGATATCCGAGCTCTAATTCAGTTTGCTGATAAAAATGGGATCGATTTGAAACTTCATAAAGCCGTTGAAGAAATAAACAATCAATTGATGAAAGAACAGGGGATTAAAGACCAAGAAAAATTCTCAAAAAGAGAATAGGAATCATTAATTCTTATTAATTATGATAGTTAAAGATATTATTAGAAAAGTTTTTTCGAATCCTAAGGATTTTTTTCTAAAGAATTCAGGGATAAAACAAACTATTGCCAAAAATACTCTTTGGTTAGCGATAGCAGAGGGGATTACTCGATTTTTAAAACTCTTTTTAATTATTTATATTGCTAGGATTCTAGGAGCAACTGAATATGGGAAATTTACTTTTGCCTTGGCTTTTGTTTCTTTATTCGCTATATTTTCTGATTTTGGTATTTCTACAATTATGATTCGTGAAATCGCTCGGGATAAAGAAAAAGAAAAGGAATTTCCATCTCTTATTTCTTTGAAACTTATTTTAAGTATAGGAACCTTGCTTTTAATTTGTATTGGTTCCTTTTTTATCACTGTTGACCCAGTGATTCGCGGAATAATCTGGATTTTAGGAGCATATATTGTAGTAGGTAGCTTTTCAAGTATTATTTATGCTTTCTTCCATGCTCGCCAGAAAATGGAATATGATGCCTGGGCTAAGATTTTACAAGCAATGGCTGTAACTGGTGCTGGATTCTTTATTCTTTTTAATTTTCCTTCTGTTCAGAATCTAAGTTTAGCCTACTTATTTGCTGCTGTTATTACTCTAATCTTTATCTTTGTTATTTTTCATTTTAAGATTTATCATTTAAAGTTAGATTTTAATAAAAAAATCTGGAAGAATGTTTTAATATTATCTTGGCCATTGGCTTTAGGGGGTGCAATGGGTTCAATTTGCGCTAATACAGATTCTATAATGATGGGTTATTGGGGGCAGATTGCTCAAACTGGTTGGTACAATGCCGCTCATAGAATTGTAAGTGTTGCTTTAATTCCCACCGGTTTAATCGGAGCAAGTTTTTTTCCGGCTTTGAGTAAATTCTTCGGCCAATCAAAAGAAAAATTCCAAAAGAGTTGGAATTGCCTTATGGAGATAATGATTTTTATAGCTGTTCCTTTAGTAATTGGAGGCATTATTTTAGCTCCCAAAATTATTGACCTTGTTTACGATCCCGGTTATTTTCCTTCTGTTCTGGTTTTTCAAATCTTGATAGTAACCGGCGGCATTGCGATTTTAAGTAGTCCTTTTAATCAGATCTTAATTGTTTCAAATCAGCAGAAGAAAACTTTTTTAGTTGTTCTTTTTGGAGCAATTCTTAATGTAACTTTGAATTTTATTTTAATCCCAAGATATTCGCTTTATGGTGCTGCTTTAACTACTTTGACAGCAGGGCTTTTAATGTTATTTTTGTTTTTTAGACTTACCTCAAAATTCACCTGTATCCAACCAGTCAACTTAAGATTAATTTTCTTCTTTCTTATAGCTTTCTTCTCTAGTATTATAATGTATTTGGTAATTTCTTTTCCAGATGTTTATAACTTATATATTGTTTATATTATTTTAATCGGTATTTTAGTTTATTTTTCCACTTTTTTTATCTTAAAAAAGGTGTTAAGATATTTTATTAAATAAATCATATGAAAAAAACAATGTTAATTACTGGGGGGACTGGTTTTTTAGGAAAAAATTTAGCCCTATTTTTTAAAGGTAACTATAATGTCATTTTAGGCGCCAGAAACAATAAACAAAACCTTCAAGCAAAAAAAATTACTGGTTGTGTAGCAGTTCCAATGGATGTCACTAATATTGAAGCTATAAGGGATGTGGTTAACGAATTTAAGCCTCAAATTATAATACATGCAGCAGCTACTAAGTTTATAAATTTATCAGAAAAATATCCAATGGAATGCGTCGATGTTAATATTATTGGTTCTCAAAATGTTGCCAGGGTTGCTGTAGATAAAAACATTGAAATTGTGATAGGCATATCTACGGATAAAGCAGCACCACCAGTGAGAAATGTATACGGAATGTCAAAATCTATAATGGAAAGAATTTTTTGTTCTATGAATGAAAAGTCTAACACTAAATTTACTTGTGTGAGATATGGAAATATTGCATGGTCTACTGGTTCCGTTCTTCCCATATGGGATGAAATGCATAAAAAGACTGGGGTTATAGGAACAACTGGGCCAGAAATGAAAAGATTCTTTTTTACTGTAGATGAGGCGGTTGATTTGATTGATACAGCATTGAATAATATAGAAGATATTAAGGGGAAAGTGTTATCAAGAGTAATGAAATCAGCAAAAATAGAAAATATATTAAGAGTGTGGATTGAAAACAAAGGCGGAAAGTGGGAAAAATTAGATACTAGACCTGGAGAAAGGAATGATGAATTTTTAGTTGGAGAAATTGAATTACCGTTTACCGTTAAAAAATATTATAATAATATAAAGCATTTTATTATTTCCTTTAATCAAAAAGCAGAAAAACCATTAGATAAAGTATTCTCTACAAAAAACGCAGAAAAACTCAATGATGATGAAATATTAAAACTAATTAATAATATTCCTAAAATTTAATGTTTAAAAATCTTGTAATATTTGCAGCTGGTAATGGTGGTAGAATGTTTCCTTTAAATGCTTATATATCAAAAGCTATGGTTTTATGTAATAACAAAACATTAATTCAAACTTCTATAGAAAAATTTAGCAAAAAGAACTTTAAAATCCATGTTACGGTTGGCCATAAAGGGGATGAATTGGCTAAGCATGTAATATCTTTGGGAGTAAATACGATAATAAATACTACTGGCAAAGGAAATGCGTGGTGGATTTACAATTCTATTCTATCCAGTTTTGATGAACCGATCATAGCTTTAACGTGCGATAGTTTTATGGATGTTGATTTGGAAGCGTTAGAGAAGAACTATTTAAATTACAAAAAACCATTATGCATGCTGCTCCCTGCGAAACCCATAGAAACCATAGAAGGCGATTATATTCATCAAGAAAATGGATTAGTAAAATACTTAAGCAGGAAAGATAAAACGGATGTATACGCATCAGGATGTCAGATTTTAAATCCAAAAAAAATAATTGAAAATACAAAATCTACAGATAATTTTTCTAATTTATGGGAACAATTAATAGAACTAAATCAGTTATTTTGCGCAGATTTTAATGCATCAAATTGGTTCTCAATAGACACTATTGAGCAATTAAAATTATATGACTCCTTTAAAAAGAAAAATTAATGAAAAATATTCCATTTTATATAATCACATCAGATGCCACCTCTTTTATTTTAAAGGCAACGTGTTATTTGTATAATAAATACTGGAATGTAGATAATTCTCAGTATTTTAAAATTTTAGGAAATAGCAAACCAATAGAAAAATTACCAGATAATTTCGAATTTATCAAAATAAAAAATGAAAATAAAATAAAACACTGGACTAAACATATATACAAATTTATACTTGAAAATGAAAAAAACGATTATTTTATTTTAACCTTAGATGATTATTTACCTAATAGACATTTAAAAATCAATATATTTGACGGATTAATTTCATATGCAGAAGAGAGTGAAAAAGTTGGAAGAATAGGACTTGGATGGTCTCCAGTTAGAGGATATAAAAATATTAAAAAATTTGATGAATATACAATTTATCGCCTGAATCAAGACACAATATATAGGCTTGTTTGCCAAACATCTGTTTGGAATAGAGAATACCTTTTAAAATATTTTAATCACAACTGGACTCCTTGGAATTTAGAAATTCGTGGTTCAAAATGTGCAAAAAACGACGATATAGAAATAATTGGAGCGAAAAACGATTTGCCTTTTGACTGGATAGAAGAAAGTGCTCTCTCTTCAAGGTGGCCTGGGATGATCAATATATTAGGCCTTCAAAAGGAAGATTTAAAATATTTTATAGAAGAAGGAATATTTAAAAAAGAGAACTTACAATACGGGATGTGGACTGAATATAAACCTCCACTTTTTTCTGAAGTGGGATATGATTTTAAATTTGATATGGTCAGAAATCATTTAGAAGCCGACGCATTTAACTCATCATATAATCATTACAAAAACTTATATGAATCCAAATTTGAGAAAGGAATATTCTGAGGAAGAATATAAAAGAGAACTTTTGCCTTATAGAATGTATTTAAATTCCGTAGAAGAGATTCTTGATTTTTCCATTATTGATAGTATGGCTGATTTTGGTTGCGCAAATGGGCGTTTAATCGAGGCAGTCAAGCGGAAGTATTCCCATATTGAAGTTTTGGGCATTGATTATTTTGACTGGGCTCTAAAATATGCAGATGAAAGCATAAAAGACAAAATTAAGTTAATGGATTTGTCAAAAAAGCAGGATTTTGACAAGAAATTTGATTTGGTTAACTGTAGTGAACTGGGAGAACATATAAAAAGAGAGGAAGAAGAGGTATTTATAAATAATTTAATAAATGCTACAAAAAATATTTTAGTTTTGACTTGGTCTAATCTTCGGTCTATTGATAATGATCAACATCAGAATCCGCGTCCTAAAAGATATGTTATTAATAAAATAGAAGAGAAGGGATTAATATATTGGGAAGAGGCAACCGAAGTTTTGTCCAATGCTCTCTCCAAGAATTTAATTGGCATAGGCCATAGCTGGTGGTCGGATAATATTTTAGTATTTAAAAGAGTTAAATTTTTCAGGCCAAAAAGCACCTATTTAATTCAAAATATAAATTCTGACGATACTACTCATAAAATTGTACACAATAAGAGGGGGTTATACTATAAATCGCTCCAAGAATCTTTTATTGAACTGAAAGATTCAATTATTAGTCTATCTGCCAGAAGAAAAGGTACTACTATTCTGAGGGCAAGTGACGGGGATTATTATTTTTTAAGAAAAATTGAGATTGGGAGCGCTAAACCTGGGAAAAGAGCTTTAACTAAAAGTTATGACCAGGTTAATATTCCGTTATTTCGTTCATTATTTTGGCAAAATGATATGATAACAATTAGCATTGAGAAGAAAATGCATAATTCTTGGGGAAAATATATTTTTTATGAACTGGCTGATAAAATATTCTGGAAATTAAATTTTAGATTGAAAGGAAAAAATATTTTTAAATATATACACTATATTATTGATTTAATTATTTCCCCAATTATTTCTAGAAAACTTTTTTTAGTTTTTGTTTCTTGGATAGCTTCTTTATTTAAAGGACATTCTTATAAAAATAAAGCACGTAAAATTATAAATAAAAGATATATTCCCATGGAGTGTGTATATGCATTAGTAGCTAATAAATGGATTTTTAGAAATTTTAAGGATCAAATTGGCATTATTGGTGCTGGGCCAAAACTTGATTTAATTCGAAAATTAACCGGATACAAACAGTATCGCAATTATATTGGGGTTGATTATTTCAGTGATTATATTGAAGTACCGCAAATTGGTGCAGCTGATAATGTGTTTGGATTAAGTCAAGAAATTGGAAAAAAAATAATGCAAAGTCAAGCTAAAATTTTTTTAGTTGCTGCTGGTAGTGCTAAAATTGCTTTAATGCCACTGTTAAAAGCATATTCTGATGCTATTTTTATTGATGTCGGGTGTGGCGTTGATGCTCTGGCTGGTATAGTTTGTCAAGGACGTCCTTATTTTGCGGATTGGGTCAATTATAGAATTAAAAATTATAATTATGGTAAAGTAGATTTTATGGATAAAGGTAATCCAGCGTGGAATAATAAAGAATACAAAACTATTTGGCTGGACTAATGTCTTTATTTGATTTTTTAATATTTTGAATCAAAAATATATTAAGACCGTAAATTTTACAAAGATGAATTTATAAGTTAAAATAGTTAACATTAAATAAAATTATGGAGAATGATAAAAAAACAATTTTAGTAACTGGTGGTGCAGGATTTGTAGGTCATCATTGTATTGAGCATTTACTTAGAAATACAGATTGGAATATTGTTGTTTTAGATTCTTTAAATTATTCTGGAAACTTAAGTCGAATTTCTGATATTTGGGCTCCTGATGTTTGTTCCTCCGATTCAAAAAGAGTGAAATTTGTTTGGCATGACCTAAGATCTCCAATTTCTAAAACCACTCATAAATTAATTGGAGAATTAGATCATTGTATCCATTTTGCCGCTGAAAGCCATGTAGATAGAAGTCTGAAAGATAGCGTTCCTTTTGTAATGTCTAATGTATTAGGAACTGCAAATTTATTAGAATATTTTAAAAATTATCAATCAAGATGTAAAACTCTTATCTTTTCAACTGATGAAGTATTTGGGTCGGCTCCGGAAGGAATTTATTATAAAGAAAATGATATATTTAGACCTTCGAATCCTTATTCTGCGTCAAAGGTAGGAGAAGAAATGATAGCATTTTCTTTTGTTCATGCTTTCAATTTACCGATTTCAATTGTTCGTTCAATTAATATTATTGGAGAAAGACAACATATGGAAAAATTTGTTCCTAAAACAATTAAAGCAATTTTGAACAATGAAAAAGTTATTTTGCATGGCAAGGGAATAAACAATTTATCTTCGAGGTGTTGGATTCATGCTCGAAATGTGGCTAATGCCTTGCTCTTTTTATTAGATAAAGCAGAAAAAGAGGAATTTTATCACATTACTGGAGAAGAAAAGACAGTTTTAGAAATAGCAAATTGGATTTGTGAAGTGATTCGGGGAAGAAAATTAAAAGATAATGAAATTGAATTTATCGATTATCATGTTGCTAGGCCGGGTCATGATAAGAGATATGGACTTTCCGGAGAGAAATTGGCAAAAATGGGTTGGGAAACACCAATTAACCTAGAAGATTCGCTTAAGAAAGTAGTGAAATGGAGCCTAGACCACTTAGAATGGTTAAATTTATAAGAAATAGAAATTAATAAAATATGCCGATAAAATTAAGGAGTTAAAATAATATGAAAATCATTAAAGAAAAAGTTTATAAAATACCACTTTTTCATCCTTGTGTTTCAAAAAAAGCGATAAAAGAAGTTTCTAAGATTTTAAGAACAAAGTTTATTGGACAAGGGCCAAGAGTTTTTGAGCTTGAACAAAAATTTGCCAAAAAGTTTAAAGCAAAATATGCAGTAGCAGTAAATTCTGGGACTGCAGCTCTCCATCTTGCCTACATTTTAGCTGGCATTAAAGATGGAGATGAAGTAGTGGGTCCTTTGTTTACCTGTTCAGCGACTTGGCACCCTGTTTTGCAATTGCGAGCAAAGCCAGTATTCTGTGATATAAAAGATGATTTCACGGTTGATCCGGATAACTTAGAGAAAAAAATAACTAAAAAAACTAAAGCAATTGTAGCTATGCATTACGGTGGTTGTATGTGCGATATGGATAAAATTCTAAAAATTGCTCGAAAGTATAAATTGCCAGTAATAGAAGATACTGCCCAAGCACTGGGAGCTAAATATAAAGGAAAATACGCTGGAACGATTGGAGATTATGGATGTTTCTCATTCCAAGCGATTAAATATATGACCACGATTGATGGTGGAATGTTAACGCTTAAAGATAAAGAACAATACGAAAGAGCTAAAAAGTTAAGATGGTTTGGCATAGATAGGGATTTGAGAATAAAAAAAGGGTGGCAACAATTTAAAGATTGGGAGCGAAGAAAAATGACCTACGATGTTCAGGAAGTTGGTTATAAATACCATATGAATGACTTTAATGCAGTTATGGGGATAGTTCATATGCAGGATTTGAATAAATTTTTAAAACATTATCAAAAATTAAATAATTTATACCGTAAGTTTCTAAAAAATATTAATGGAGTAAAGCTTTTGCCTCAAAAAGAAAAAGATACTCACTGGTTGATGACAGTTCTTTTTGATAATCGCGATCGTATTGCTCAAAAACTAAAAGAGGCGGGAGTGGAAACCAACAGCGTTCATATTAGAAACGATGCTTATACTCTATTTAAACCCTATGCTCGACACCAAAAATTCCCGAATATGGACAGGGCAGAATTGCGGTATTTATGTCTGCCAATGCATTCGAAAATTACTACGCAGGATGTTAAATATATTTGTAAGATTATTAAAAACAATGCTTGAAGGAGAAGATAACAATTTGTATTGGAAGAGTCTTACGGATAAGGAAAATTTAATAAAATTACATATTGGCTGTGGTTTGTGTCTCAAAGAAGATTACATTAATATTGATTCTGAAACAAAAGATGAAATACTTAAAAGATATCAAGGAAGTGATAATATAATCTTTAAAAATTATCAAGAGCAAAATATTGAGATTTTTAATTATGACATTTTTAATCTTCCTTTTATAGATAATTCTGTTGATGAAATATTGTGTAGTGCTTTTTTAGAGCATCTTGATTTTATTGAAGAGAGAAAGTTCTTTTATGAGGTTAAAAGAATACTAAAAAAAGGAGGGCTATTTAAATTTTCAGTGCCTGATTTTGAGTGGATTGTAAAAAAATGGATTGGAGCCAAAGAAAATTGGAAAGATTTTTGGTATACCGATAAAGGAGAATATTGGTTTGGTCATGGTGATAGAAACATGAATAGTAGATGGGGATATTTGACAGCAGCTATATTTGGCAATCAGGGTAGTCGAGGTCAGTATCATAAAAATGCCTTTACCCGAAAGAAGATAGAAAAAATATTAGACCACCTAGGTTTTGAAATTATTGATTTTAATACAACATATTATCGCGGTAAATTTGAAAAAACACTTAATTATTCAAGTAAGAAGTTATAAAAATATGAGTAATAAGAGGTATTTAGTTATTTTACCTACTGCTTTTAATCCTAGCAAAAGGCTTATTGCTTCTTTTGAGAAAAAAAGGATTTATCAATATATAAATGGATTAGAAAAAATTTATGAAATTTCTAACGCTTACAAAGAGTTAGATTTTGTTTTAGTAGATAATACTATTTCTCCAAATTGGCAAATACCAGGAGAGTTAAATAAGGCTATTGAAAAAATACCGAGATTAAAAAAGATTTTCTTTTTTGATAATGAATTACCTTCAAGAAATAAAGGTTGTGGCAATATAATTGCCTGGAGGAAAGTTTTTGAAGAAATTGATATTAGTCAGTATGAATATTGTATACATTTTGAACCTCGTCAGCAATTACTGAACTTTTCTTTTTTCAAACAATTTATTAAAAAACTGGGAAATTACTTTAGAATAATGACTTATAGGAAAAAAGCCAGCACCAAGAATTGGGCGATTCGCTGTATTCTTAAATTAATTCCTCTATATGGACAACAATTTCATACTGGATTGTTCTCTTTGGAAACTAAGTTATTCACCAAGTATGCTTTTCAGGTAGATATTAATTACTTTGCCGAAAAAAAAATTTGTTTAGAAGACGATATGTTTAAAAAGTTGAGAAATAAAAACATAATCAGAGTAGAAAAATTGGGTCTCCTTTGGCATGATGCATTTAACGATGTAAATGTAGAATATTAAGAAGAGATAATATAAATATTTATTATTAGAAATTAAGAATATGAAAAAATCACTTATTACTGGCGTTTCAGGACAGGATGGCTCATATCTGGCGGAGTTTTTATTGAATAAAGGTTATGAAGTTCATGGAATTAAAAGACGAGCTTCTTCTTTTAATACAGCCAGGATTGATCATCTTTATCAGGATCCTCATAAAAAAGAGAGAAAGTTTGTTCTCCATTATGGAGACATGACAGATGCAACCAACTTAATAAGAATTGTTCAGAAAATACAGCCAGACGAGATTTATAACTTAGCTGCTATGTCTCATGTTAAAGTTTCTTATGAAATGCCGGAATATACAGCAGATACTGATGGGCTAGGGACTTTAAGGTTATTAGAAGCGATTAGGACTCTTGGAATAGAGAAAAAAACAAAATTTTATCAGGCATCAACCAGTGAATTATTTTCTGGTAAGCCTGGAGAAGCACCTCAAAATGAAAATACTCCTTTTTATCCGAGGAGCCCTTATGGAGTAGCTAAATTATATGCTTATTGGATTACTGTAAATTATAGAGAGGCATATAATATATTTGCGTGCAATGGAATATTATTTAATCACGAGAGCCCGAGAAGAGGTGAGACATTTGTGACTAGAAAAATTACAATGGCAGCAACTAGAATCAAATTAGGATTACAAAATAAATTATATTTAGGAAATCTTAATGCTAAAAGAGATTGGGGACACAGTAAAGATAGTGTTAAAGCAATGTGGTTAATACTTCAACAGCCAGAACCAGATGATTATGTTATTGCTACTGGTAAACAGCATTCAATCAGAGAATTTTGTGAACTTGCCTTTAAAAAATTAGGGATTGATTTGGAATGGCAGGGAGAAGAATTAAATGAAAAAGGAATAGACAAGAAAACAGGTAAAGTAATAGTAGAGGTTGACCAGAGATATTTTAGGTCGGCAGAAGTAGAATCATTATTAGGTGATCCAACTAAAGCGAGAGAAAAACTGGGCTGGAGGCCAAAAACTAGTTTTGAAGAATTAATAAAGGAAATGGTTCAGTCCGATTTAGAAGAAGCAAAAAAAGAACTTCACTTAAAAAACGGCGAGTTTAAAATAAAGAATAATTTTGAGTAATTAAAATTATGGTTGACTTGTCAAACAAAAAGATTTTGGTTACTGGTGCTCAGGGTTTTTTGGGAAAGCATCTAGTGGAAAATTTATTGGAGGAAAAAAAAGTTTCCAAAGAGAATTTATTTTTGCCAACGTTTGAAGAATTGGATTTGAGAAAATGGGAAAACTGTCAAAAAGCAGTTAAGGGACAAGATATTGTTATTCATTTAGCGGCCAAAGTTGGAGGAATTGGCTTAAATAAAGAAATACCGGGAGAGATGTTTTATGATAATGCCATAATGGGCATTCAATTAATGGAATCAGCTCGCCAGGCCGAAGTAGAGAAATTTGTCGCTTTAGGAACTATTTGTTTATATCCGAAATTTACCCCAGTTCCCTTCAAAGAAGATGATTTATGGAACGGCTATCCTGAAGAAACGAATGCTCCTTATGGTTTGGCTAAAAAAATGCTTTTAGTTCAAGGACAAGCCTATCGTCAGCAATATGGATTTAAATCCATATTTTTAATGCCAATTAATCTCTATGGTCCCGGAGATAATTTTAACCCAAAATCTTCCCATGTCATTCCAGCCCTTATTAGAAAAATAGCTGCGGCAAAAAAAGAAAATAGAAATTATATTGAGGTCTGGGGAAGCGGCAAAGCAACCAGAGGATTCTTATATGTTGAAGATGCTGTTGAAGGAATTTTATTAGCCACGGAGAAATATGATAAGCCGGAACCAGTTAATTTGGGTTCGGATATGGAAATTTCAATTAAAGATTTAGCAGAATTAATTTGTAAACTAATGGATTTCAGAGGCGAGATTCGTTGGGATACAAGTAAACCTGATGGCCAACCTCGGCGTTATCTCGATATCTCTCGAGCTAAAAAAGAATTTGGCTTTAGAGCATCAACTCCATTTGAAAAAGGATTAAAGAAAACAATAGATTATTTCCAAGAAGAATTAGGTTAAAAAAATAATGAAACTAATTATTTTAACCAAACCACCAAAAAGTCCTTTTAACTTGTTTAGTTTTTATTTAATTAACTGGATAAAGAATTTAGTAAAAAAGGTTTTATTCATTCCAAATTATGGACCCTCGGCGGTTTTGGGAAGTTTAATTCGGGGTTTTGATAAGCTAAAAATTGATTATCAGTTGAATCCGAAGGCAAAAGATATATCAGATGTTGTTTGCGTCATCAGTGGGGTAGATGCTCTAGAATGGGCAATTAAAGCAAAAAAACAAGGTAAGATTAAAAGGATAATTGCCGGACCTAATATAGTGATAACTCCTGAGGATGCTGGTAGCGTTTTATTAGATGAAGCAATTGATTTGGTTATTGTTCCATCTCAATGGGTTAAGGATTTTTACTCTTCTTTCAAGCCAGGATTTGATAAAAAAATTAGAATTTGGCCAGCTGGAGTTAAGATTTGTCCCGAATCGAAAGAAGAAAGAAGCGGATGCTTGATTTACAAAAAAAGCGTTGATGAAGAACTTTTTGATTTTATAATTCAATATTTAAAATTTCAAAATATTAATTATAAAGTGATAAGATACAGAAGATATAAAAAAGAAAAATATTTTGAAATTCTCAATAAAGTAAAATTTATGATCTATCTTCAAGAAGTAGAAAGCGAAGGGATTGCTCTTTTAGAGGCATGGATGAGAAACGTTCCAACTTTAGTTTGGAATAAAGGATATTTTGAATATAAAAATATTGGCAAAAAGGTTTTCGGCAATATTTCAGCTCCTTATTTAACCAAGGAATGTGGAATGTTTTTTAGGGGTAAAGAAGATTTTAAAGATAAATTTAAATTTTTTATTAAAAACCTCTCTAATTTTAAATCAAGAAAATACTCTTTAGAAAATTTTACTGATAAAATATCAGCCCAAAATTATTTAAAATTCGTTAAGGAAATACGGGAAAAATAAAATATTTGATATGACAGAACAAGAGAAGAAAAAAATGAAAAGAGAGATATTAAAAAGATATGAATTATATAAAATTCGTGATCATAGATTACAACGACTCATTAAGGATCCATTAAGAACACTCCCTTTTTATATTTTAGTTTTACTTAGCAAAATAAAACCATTTCAAATAGAATTCAAAACTTTATGGGGTGACAAAATATACTGTTATCTTCCTGATGGTAATGCAATTTTTTATTATGGCTGTCCTGGAGAAGCAAACTTAACAAATTTTTTCATCAATTTTTTAAAAGAAAGAGATGTTTTTATTGATATTGGCGCCCATCTTGGATTTTACTCTCTTTTGGTGGCTCGCTTAGTAGGAGAACAAGGCAAGGTTTATAGTTTTGAACCAACGCCTCGAACATTTGAATTTCTCAAGAAAAACGTCTCAACAGTTTTAAATGTTATTATAAATCAAGTAGCTGTTTTAGATGAAGAAAAATCTATCTCTTTTATAGATTACGGTCCTAGGTATAGCGCTTTTAATACTTATCAAGAGCGAAAAAGTAAAGATTTAAATTTTCTGCAAAAATCTAAAAAAATAATTAATGTTAAAACAATTACTTTAGATAAATATTGTCAAGAAAATGATATTCAGCCAACTTTTATTAAAATAGATGCAGAGGGAGCAGAGCATCCTATTTTACAAGGGATGTCTTATATTCTTAATTCATTAAGACCATTTATTAGCTTAGAGGTAGCCGGAGGTGATGAATGGAAAGAGAATTGCCAAAAATCAATTCAAATGTTATTGGGTAAGAGTTATCGGGTGTTTGAAATTATTCCTGAAGGCAAATTAATACCTCATACTGTTCAAGAGAAATATAGTTATAATAATAATAACTTAATTTTTATTCCTGAGGAGAAAATTAAATTATATTCTAAATTATTTGTTTAGTATGAAAATTCTTTATATTGGAATGAAATATGAATATGGAAGAAAAGAATTAGGATATAGTTTTGAACACTATAATTTTTATGATCCTTTAGTAAAAATGGAGCAAGGAAGGCATCAGATTATATATTTTCCTTTTGACGAGATTATTCTTGAAAAAGGCAGAGATAAAATGAATCAAGAATTATTAGAGGTTGTTCAAAAAGAAAAACCTGATTTATGTTTCTTTTTTCTTTTTGGAGATGAAATAAAAAAACAAACCATTAAAAAGATTACTCAAGAAAACACAAAAACCTTTAACTGGTTTGCGGATGACCATTTTAGATTTTGCAATTTTTCTAAATATTATGCTCCTTTATTCAATTGGGTTTCAACTACTGACTCTCAAGCAATAAAAAAATATAATAAAATTGGATACCAAAATGTAATTAAAACCCAATGGGCTTGCAATCAATTTCTATATAGGCCATCTAATCTAGAAAAGATTTATGATGTTAGCTTTATTGGACAACCACATAGTGATAGAAGAAAGGTAGTTGATAAAATAAAAAAGGCAGGAATCAATATAAAATGCTGGGGCAGTGGGTGGAAAAATGGAAGGATTTCTCAAGATGAGATGATAAAGATATTTTCCCAAAGTAAGATTAATCTTAATCTAACAAAAAGTTCAGGGAATATTAATCTTAAAGCATTAGCTTCCATATTTTTAAAAAAGGAACTGAATAATTCTTTAAAAATTGTAAGTCCAAAATATTGGCTTGGTAATTTTCAATTTATTTTAAATAAGAAAAGAGAACAAATTAAAGGGAGGAATTTTGAAATTCCCGGTTGTAAAGGGTTTTTATTAACTAGTGGTGCTGATAATCTGACTGATTATTATGAAGATGGCAAAGAGATTGTTATTTATAAGGATATTAATGATATGATTGATAAAATAAAGTATTATTTAGAGCATAATGAAGAAAGAGAAGCGATTGCTAAAGCTGGGTATGAACGCACTTTGCAGGAGCATACATATGAAAAAAGATTTAACGAGATTTTTAAAACAATGCAATTGAATTTATGAACAGCGAACCAAAAATTTCAGTAATAATTCCCACATATAATCAATCTGAATGTTTGAAAGAAGCGATTGAGAGTGTTTTGAACCAAACATATAAGAATATAGAGATTATTGTAATAGACGATGGCTCTACTGATAATACATTAGGAGTTGTTGGCTCTTTTGATAATAAGATTGTTTGTATCCAGCAGAAAAACAAAGGAGCTAGCAGCGCAAGAAATATAGGAATAAAAAAAGCAAACGGAGAATATCTTGCTTTTTTGGATTCTGATGATATGTGGATAAAGAATAAATTAGAAAAACAGATTGACTTCATAAAAAAGAATCCAGAAATAGGGTTATTAGGGACAGGTTGTTATCAGATGATTAATATAGGGAAAGTGATACATAAAAAGATCTTTCCAAATAAAAATGAAATTCTTCAAAAAGATTTAATTAAATATAATCCTTTTATTCAAAGTTCAGTAATGGTTAAAAAAGATGTTTTTAATGATATTGATTTATATGATGAAAAGTTTAAGGAATCAGAAGATTATGATTTATGGTTAAGAATTGCTCAAAAATATAAAGTTGCTAATCTTGAACAAGCATTAGTTACAAAAAGATACTATGAAAAAGGGCTTTGTCCAAGTAAAGACAGCAAGCAGTTATATTTCGCGTTAAAAGCAAGGAAAAATGCTATTAAACGTGGACAATATTCAAAAATATATTATTTATATGTTTTAAAATCCTGGATTTTTATGAAAATGCCATTCTTTACCCGTAAAATTATTAGAAAACATTTATTAAAGAAGAAATTCTACAATTAAAATGAAAATTCTTTATTTAATTACAAAATCAGAACCAGGAGGAGCTCAAACTCATATTTATCAGTTGAGTAAGTGTTTTATTGGAAAAGGGGATCAAGTTGCCATAATGAGTTATCCAGGCGGATGGTTGGAACAAGAAGCAAGGAAAATAGGAGTAAAACTCTATCCTAATAAGTATTTTTCAAACATTCCCAATCCTTTTACAATTTTTAAAGCCATAAAAGAGATTAAGAAAGCAGTAAAAGGCTTTAATCCAGACTTAGTTTGTTGTCATAGTACTGCTGCTGGATTTTTAGGTAGAATAACTATTAAAAATAAGATTCCCACTATTTTTACTGCTCATGGATGGGCATTTACAAAAGGAACTCCTTTTTTAAGGAAAACCATAGCAATCTTAATTGAAAAACTTGCGGGAAAGTTTTGTTCAAAAATTATTTGTGTTTCCGATTTTGATAAGAGTTTAGTTCTTAAATATAAGATTACTTCTATAGATAAGATAGAAGTAGTTCATAATGGGGTTGATATCCAAGATGTTCAAGATTTTCAGAATTCTAAGATATCAATTGTTTTTGTAGGGAGGTTAGCCAAGCCAAAAGATCCCTTATTACTACTTAAAGCATTTAATGATTTATCTCCTGAATTAAAAGACAAAGCAAGTATTTATATTATTGGAGATGGTCCTAAACTAAAACAACTTAAAGAGTTTATTAAAGAAACTAAATTAGAAGGAGTAAACTTATTAGGCAGTATGCCAAGGACAAAAGTCCTTGAAACTCTGAAGAAATCTGATATCTTTGTTCTAATCTCTGATTGGGAAGGCTTTCCTTATACTATTATAGAAGCAATGAGCTGTGGCTTATCAGTTATTGCTTCAGATGTTGGAGGGATAAGAGAAGCCATAAACAATGAATGCGGGATTTTAGTTAAAAGGGGAGACCAACAAGAGATAAAACATGCCTTGGAAAGATTACTAAAAAACCCATCCTTAATAAAAGAAATGGGTAGAAATGCCAAAGAAAGATTAGAAAAGGAATTTTCTTTAGATAAAATGCTCAGAGAAACAGAGCAAGTCTATAAAAAGGTTATTTATTTGTAATCTTGACAACTACCAAAGAAATATCTGAGAGGATTAGCTCAAAAATCTTTATTATTCTTTAAACTTGTAAAATAATGGGGGAGAAGAGTTATAATTTCAGTAGTTTATTAAATTTAATAAATAAATGAAATTTTACGACTTACAAAGAACAATCAAGGGTGCTTATTTTACTATTAATAACTTGTGGCTGAGAGGTGTAAAAATTTATTCTTATCAACTTTCTCTTTGGGTAAAGAATGGTAAATTAAAAAGATTAAAAAGAGGAATTCAAATTATTCCCTTGTAAAGAATAATTGAAAGGTTTTAAGTAACACCATCAGGTCCAAGAATAAGGACATGTTTTTATATAATAAAGATTATATTATTAACAAACACCCTAGAACAATATAAACTTTTTATAAAATGAACGATTGTTCAGAAAAACTGAACAACCCACTAGAATAAAAAAAATAACAGTTTTCTTTTCTATCATCTTAAAAATGAGGTTAAAAAAATAAGTAAAAAAGCGAAATGAACTTAAAATATTATGAACTAAAGGTAAGAAAAACTCTTACCTTTGTATGTTTAAAAGAACTTTAATCTTTATTTGTTTAATAAAAACCCACAGAAGTATACAAATTTGTATGCTTCTATTGAATATATTGAGAAATTCAAACTATTCCCTTATAAAGAATAATTGAAATGTTTTAAGTAATACACCCAGGTCTAAGAACAAAGATCTGTTTTTTATATAATAAAGGTCATATTGGAATTTTTCATGACTATCTTTTATTGTTCTCCCATATCTGAACTTTATTTGAGCCCAGCCAGTAAATCCTGGCCTAATAATATGGCGAAGTTGGTAATGGGGGATTTCTTTTTCCAACTCTTTAACAAACTCTGGTCTTTCTGGTCTGGGACCGACTAAAGAAATATCTCCCTTTAAGACATTGAGCATCTGAGGAAGTTCATCTAAATGAACTCTTCTTAAGAATTTTCCGATCTTAGTTATCCTAGGATCATCTTTTTCAGCCCATTTTGCTTTTCCATCTTCAGCATTAACTTTCATGGAACGGAATTTAGTTAACCAAAAACTTTCTCCGTCTTTGCTAACCCTTTTTTGCTTATAAAATATAGGCCCTTTATCTTCTAATTTA
>Ga0268278_1000779_pt1 | contig 20609 bp, 20 predicted proteins | sample saktaG_3_FD_190135 | JGI IMG/M metagenome (GOLD analysis project Ga0268278, IMG submission 190135) | Saline water microbial communities from Sakinaw Lake, British Columbia, Canada - sak_2010_1_5_55m | ecosystem: Environmental > Aquatic > Non-marine Saline and Alkaline > Saline ...
TGTCCCCTGCTGTCGCGGTGGAACGAGCAGCAGCCTTCGACCGCCTGGAGCTGTTCCATGACGCCGAAAGCTGTTAGGCTGCCCCCTGCCTCGACTGTTGTATTCAGTGAGGGGTTGATGATTATTTCACCATTTTTTTCTCTGATGGCCAGGATGCGCACGCCAGCAAATTTCTCCTCGATGTCCCTTATGCTTTTATCAATCAGGGTGGAATTCTCGTTGATATAGACTTCCTCAACCAGGTATTCACCCTGTTTGTTGGCCAGTACCGTCTCGATGAACTGTACCGTGGCAGGCCTCAGCGCCAGCCGCGCCATCTGCTGGCCTCCGATTACCTCGGGCAGGATAATATGGGTGGCTCCGGCCTGCTTGAGCCTGCGTACAGCATCATTGTTGTTGGCGCGCCCGATGATGGTGAGCCTGGGGTTGATCTCGCGTGCTGTCAACACCGCGTAGGTGTTGTAAGCATCATCTCCGAATGCTGTAATCAGACCACTGGCTCTATCGATGCCGGCGCGTTTGAGCACATCATGGTTTGTGGCATCGTCCATTATGCACAGGCAGCCGTCCTGGATTGCCCTGGTATAGCTGTTTAAGCTGTGGTCGATGACCACAAAGTCGGATTTTTGCTGTTTGAGGGTATCGGCAATAGCCTCACCCACACGGCCGTAGCCGCACAGCACAAAGTGGTTGTTAAGCTTCTTGATTCTGGCTTCCATACGGGACCTCCTGAACAATCCGAACTCACTATCCAGAGTCGCCTGCACGATGCTGGTGAGAATATAGAAAGCTGTACCGACTCCAAGCAGCGCGAGAATTATGGTAAAGACCCGGCCGGTATCACTGAGCGGACGCGCCTCGCTGAAACCGACCGTGGTGATGGTGATCACCATCATGTAAAAGGAGTCGAGAAAATCCCAGCCCTCAATAACCATATAGCCCCCCGTGCCGAAAGCAAAGAGGAGCACAAGGACTGTCAACCATTTGATAAATTGGCTTTTGTTACCCATTTAAGTTACCTCGCCACCGGAGAAGCCAGGCTACTCGTAGCAGTCTAATTTGTCCAGTGCGTCATCTATCTCGCTGAGGGTCTGAAAACGCTCGGACTTGATCTCCCGGATAATACCGGTGGAATCGATAAGATAGGTAGTGGGGAAGGCCGGCCCCTTATAGACGCTGTCCACCTGGCCTTCATTGTCCAGCAGCACCGGGAATGTGAGTCTTTCATTGGCCGCGTAGTACCTGATATCATCCGGATCTCCGCGCACGTTGACTGCCAGAACCGACAATTGATCGCGCCCGTACTTGTCGAAGGCCGACTGAATCAGTGGCATCTCAAGTTTGCAGGCTTGGCAGCTATCAATCCAGAAGTTGAGCAGGACTTTGCGGCCCAGAAACTGGCTCAATGTGTATTCTGTGCCGTCCGTTGATTTAAGCGTAAAGTCAGGCGCGCGCTTGCCCACCTGGGGTGCCGTCTCCAGGACGCTGAGCGTCCTGACTGCAGGCAGGGATTGCGAAGACTCCTTACCGCTGGCGTCCTTCGATCTCAGCATTAAAGAATACGGGGTATCCGGCATCAATCCGTCAAGCCTGACCGTGTGCCAGATGGTAAGGCTGTTACCCTGGGACGCCGTGCCCATGATATCCGTGCCCGTGCTAAAATCGACTTCACCGCTGGCTGGTTCGTCGGTTTTCCATGTTACCAGAATGGAGAAATCGGTAATGAAGCTGGTCCCGGCTCCGGAGATCTCCGGGCGGCTTGAATCTGTTCCTGAAGTCGTGGCCAGGTAGCGCTTGGAGACTATTGTGTCAGCCAGGGCATTGAATGAATGAGTTGAGACGTTGATATTATTCACATTGTACAGGATCCTGATATGGTAGGATGTATTTACTGTCAGGTCATTTATACCTAGAGAGTGCAGGGTGACCGGAGCCGGCGTGATCACAGTTTGGATGTTCTTGCCATCTATATCGACCTGTGTAGTGGTTGGCGTAGCAGTGCTCCAGTTCACCATGGCGTTTTTCTCGTTGTTCGACTGAATTAGTACGTCCGTAATAGGCGGCTTTGGTGTATTAATGGTGCCGCCGATGCCTATGGCATGGACGATCTGCTCATAGTCGGAGAGGGACATGAGTGGGCCTTCCACCCTGGCTCTGATTACGCCTTTCTTATCCAGGAAAATACAGGTGGGCTCATACGATATATTATAGCTTGATCGAAGTTTGCCGGAAGTGTCGCTGATAACCGGGAAACCCATGCCGTATTCTTTTATAAGTTCGTCTATCTCGCTGCTACCGGCCCCGGAGGCAATGGCGATAATGGTCAGCTCGCCGGGGGGGTATTTGCTGTAAAGCTCATTGAGCTTATCCGGCGTGTAAAGCTTACGCGTCACGCCGTTGACGCTGAAGAAACGGTCGTCCCAGAAATCCCTGTCCCAGAAGACCAGGATGACATTCCTGCCCTGGAAGGAACTGAGTGCCGTTGTGCTCTCGTCGCTGAGTTGCATTACGAAATCAGGGGCGATATTGCCAACACCGGTACCCGGCCTTGGCACCAGCAGCACTACGGCGGTGCAGAGCAGCAGACCGAGGGCGACAGCAGCTATGACTACTATCAGTGCCCTGTTCTTTTTTAGTTTATCGCTGGCAGACAGGGGTATACTGTGGATTTCCTTTTCAAGTATGCCAATCCTGTCGAGCAGTACCTTGCTGTTAGAGTCAAATACATCGCTGTCGATCTCACCGACTTTGAAGCGTGTTTGCAACAGCGCCAACTCTTCGCGGCATTTATCCAACTCGAGTTTCCTGAACGCACCGTCGCTATCCTTCATGTTATATCACCATATTTGACATATTATAACTGAATTTTGCAAACAGGTCAGCTTTAGTTGAAAGAGCCCAGGCGATCCTCTATCTCCTCTATGTTAATAAATGGGCCGATCTTGATGGAAGTTATGATACCCTTGTCGTTGATAAAAAAGCTGGTAGGCAGGCCCCTGATATTATAAAGTGCGGATGCATCACCGCGGGGATCAAGCGGGATGATAAAATGCATATCGTTGGCGGCAGCGTAGGATGCCGCGCTAACCGGCAAATCCTGCGTATTGACCGCGATAATAACTACATTTTCATTCCGGTACTTTTCAGAAAAGGCCTTAAAAGCGGGCACTTCGTAGCGGCAGGGGCCGCACCAGGTGGCCCAGAAGTTAAGTATGATATTCTTACCCCGGTAATCGCTTAGTTTGAATTCCTTATCGTCCGTGGTGGGAAGGGTGAAATCGGGCGCTGCATAACCGATCTTTGCCCCGGCTTTTACGGGCGAGGAATCAGGTGAGTCCTCCTGTGACAGCGCGCTTGCAGGCTGGGTACCGGGATGACTAACCTGGTCGATGATTGCAATCGTTGCCAGCGATATGATCGCCAAACCACATAGTAGCCATAGAAGCTTCGACGATCCTGTTTTTTTTACACTTTTTTTATGATCCCGCACCTTTTTAGGGCACGATTTTGTTGACTTCATTCACTAGCTCGTCCTTGGTAGCAAAACCACCTATTTTGATGGACTTGATGGTGCCATCGGTCCCGATAAAAAACGTGTTGGGATCAGCGTTCTTGGGGCAGCAGAATTGCTTATATATAACGCTTTTCAAATCTATCGCCGTTGTGAAGTCATACCCGTTCTGGCTGAGGTAATTTTTAGTTGTATTGATGCTGTCCATGGTATTGATGGACAGGAAAACCAGGCCTCTCGGTCCATATTGTTCTAATACATCCTTAAAAAACGGCATCTCCTTCTTGCATTCAATACAACTTGTCGACCAGGTATTTATTACGACGGGTTTGCCTGCATAGTCGCTCAGGCTAACGTTTTTCCCGTCGATCCCCGGCAGGGTGAAATCCGGCGCCCGGTCGCCGATTTTGGGGCATGACTGGGCCGGCGTGCCGCAGCCGGCCAGTATGACGGCGCAAAAGAGCGCTGTGAGAATGATGGGTAATGCAGATTTCATGTTTGCCTTTCTCCTGTTATAACGAATTCAGGTTGCAAACCGGCTGAGCCAGGTCAGCTGGTTGGTGAGCATCAATATACCGACTATTATAAGCAGTAGGCCGCTTAAAATAGAAATGAGGCCGAGGTGGCGGGTGATGCCACTCCAGAAAGGCACTATGTAGCTCCATGCCAGGCCGATGATCAGGAATGGTATGCCCATACCCATCGAATAGACAGCGAGGAGCGCGGCGCCCTTGACGGTCTCACCTGTGTAAGATGCGATAAAAAGTATTGAGCCGAGGATGGGTCCTATGCAGGGCGTCCATCCGACAGCAAAGGCTGCACCGATCAGCAGCGACCTGATATAACCCGGATTGCGCGTCCCTTGCAGGTGCAGCCGTTTTTCGTAATTTAACCAGGGTATTTTGTAGGCGGCGATGAGGAAGATGCCGAATATGATAACGAGTATGCCGGAGATAATGCGCAGGGTATCGGAGTATGCAACGATGGAGGAGCCGATCAGGCCGGCCGAGGCGCCCATCAGGATGAACAGGATGGAAAAGCCCAGCACGAAGGCGATGCTATGCAGCAGCGTCGGCCACACCCTTCGGCCGCTGCCCGTGTCTATGGCCGATGTACCTGCCAGGTTGGCCAGGTAGGCGGGAACCAGCGGTAGCACGCAGGGTGAAAAAAAAGACAGCAGACCTGCTACGAACGCTGTCCAGTAGGTTACGTCGCTAAACTGGTTCACTATTAAGCTAAGGCCTTATCGATGAGTTTCTGGATGTCCTTCTTTGGGCGGTAGCCCACCACCTGTTCGAAAGGTTTGCCTCCCTTGAAGACGATGAGCGTGGGTATGCTCATCACGTTGTAGCTGGAGGCCACCTTGGGCGCCTCGTCCACGTCGACCTTGGCGAAATCTACCCTGTCTTTGTATTCGCCGGCCAGTTCATCCACGATTGGCCCGATCATTTTGCAGGGCCCGCACCACACCGCCCCGAAATCCACCAGCACAGGCCGTGCCGCATCCAGCACGGTTGCCTTGAAATCCTTGTCGCTAACGTTTTTTACATTGTCAGACATCTTGCCTCCGACATAGTTGATTATTTTGTTGCAGGGCCGGCGGGCGACTGATAATTAATAGTCAGCCCTTCCAGGCGCTGTCTTTTATCTATCTTAGCACCGCTGGCAATAATGCTGTTAATAATGATCGCACCCTCCCCGACGGTAATATCTTCCCAGAGCAGCGAATTCTCGATAACCGCGTCCCTGGATATGCGGCAGCCATGGCCGATGACCGACGGGCCATTGATGCGGGCGCCTGCGCCCACTTTGCAGTCGCTTGCCAGCATGACCGGGCCGGTTAAACAGGCTGAAGGATGGATCTCACATCCCTCAGCGATGATTATCTGCCCGGTTTTATGCAGTGGAGAGGAGCATTTGCCCTGCAGCACATCGCAGTTAATGCGGTGATACTGTTCGGGTGTGCCCATATCGATCCAGTATGCCCTATTATGGTAGGCGTAAAACGGCGCTTTCTTTTCCAGCATGCGGGGGAATACGCCGTTCTCAAACATATAGAACTCGTTGTCCGGTATATAGTCCAGTACTTCAGGCTCGAGTATATAGACGCCGGCATTGATCCAGTGGCTGGTGACATCCTTCCAGGCCGGTTTCTCAACAAAACGTAGCACGCGCCCGGCCGCATCCGTTTCGACAACTCCAAACCTGGTGGGATCATCCACGTGCGTCAGCGCGATAGTTGCCGTCGCCTTATTGCTCATGTGCCGGTTGAGCATATCGGAATAATCGATGTCCGAGAAGCAGTCGCCGTTGAGAACGAAGATGGTATTATCCACGTGGCCTCCGGCGTTCTTAACCGCGCCGGCTGTGCCCAGCGGTTTCTCTTCCAGGCTATAGGTCAGTTTGACATCCAGCCCGCGGCCGTCCTTGAAATATGCGTAAATCGAGTCGGGCTTGTAACCCATGGCCAGCACTATCTCGTGGATCCCGTGCAGGGCCAGTTTGCGGATAACGTGCTCTATGAACGGCCTGTTGGCAACAGGGACCATGGGCTTGACCACAGAATAGGTCAGGGGCCGTAACCGGGTGCCCTCGCCGCCGACCAGAATAATTGCCTTCATAGCTGAATAATCTACTAATTTTAACCCGTTTAAATATGTGGGGCAAAGTGCTTTATATTTATATATCGTAGCTTTCGTCGAACTCGTGTTTAACCCTGGACTCGGCCTGTTTCAACTCATCTTCGGGCGGGGCCAGGCCCGCCGCGCACTCCAGCCGCTGCACCCGTTCATCCAGCTTATCGTGTTCTGCCAGCACCAGCCTGATGGCCTCGGCCACGGGGTCCGGCAGGCGGTTATGATCCAGGTCGATGCCGTGGTCGCGGTTTTCTTCAACAATTCGGCCGGGCACGCCCACTACGGTGGCCCCGGGGGGCACTGATTTGATCACCACCGATCCTGACCCGATCCTGGCGCCATCACCCACGATTATGGCGCCCAGGACGATGGCACGGGAGCCGATGACGACGTTGTTGCCGATGGTGGGGTGGCGCTTCTTTTTATAGAGGGTAGTCCCTCCCAGTACCACTCCCTGGTAGATGAGGACATTGTCGCCGATCTCTGAAGTTTCGCCGATGACCACGCCCGCGCCATGGTCGATGAAGAAACGCCTGCCTATAGTGGCTCCCGGGTGTATTTCGATCTGCGTGAAAAAGCGGTTGACCTGTGAGATCAGGCGTGCAGTGAAGTAGCACCTGTGCCTGTAGAAGAAATTGGCCGCCCGGTGCCACCACAACGCGTGGAGGCCGGGATACAGGAAAAATACCTCCCAGGTGCTCCTGGCCGCCGGGTCGCGCTCCATGGCGGCGCTGATGTCCTCGCGCATCAATCTAAAGCACATAGTTCCATATTATAATATATATCTGTGGTCAGGCGCAGGTCTCCTTGTGGGAACAGCAGGCGAGTACCTTCAGGTGCGCCTGCGTTGGGCGGGTTTTCAAACCCGCCCAACCTACTGCTTCGTTGCTGCTCTCCCCTCAATAATCGCTGGGGAATGGCATGAATTTATAATGTCTTACTAATCGACAGGCCGAAAAGCCGGGCGGCGTTGGCTGCTGTGATATCAGCCAGATCGGTTTCACCCATGTTTTTAATCTGCGCCGCCGCCCCCAGGCTGCGCACGACATCGGACGGCTGCGAGCGGTAGCGTTGCTCCCTACCGTAGTGAACCGGGCAATCGGTCTCCAGCAGCAGCCTTTCAACCGGGACCTCCCTGACGGCGCGGCGGTGCTCGTCTTGGTACTCTGCAGCCGGAGTGGCCGAGATATAATATCCGGCTTCTATCAGCTCAGCCAGCGTGCTGGAGAATCCGGTATACCAGTGGAAGACCAGCTTCTTTATCCCGGCGGCTACAACCTCCTGCAGCGCATCTTTCCAGGCGTAGCGGCTGTGCAGAGAGACCGGCTTATCGTGGCGAAGGGCCAGCGCCAGCAGCCGCCGCAACATCGTCTTCTGCATTTCCTTGTCTGCACCTTTCAGCACTCGCTTATCGTAGTCCAGTCCAACTTCGCCCAACGCTACAGCCCTGTGCAGATTATTCGAGATGAAGTTGATGTTCTCCTCAATCTGAGCCATATCCAGGCTGCCGATAGCCCACGGGTGCAGGCCCAGCGCAGGATAAACAAATCCCTGATAGTCTTCGGCCAGTTCCAGGGTTTTAATATTCGAACTGAGCTCCTGCCCCACGGCGATAATAGCCGCCACGCCCGCCAGCCTCGCCCTGCCGATAACGGAATCGCAGTCCTCCACCTCGTCCAGGTGGGCGTGCGTGTCAACGAGGACGTTCACCCTTGCTCCCGATCAGGTCCTCGGTGGTGAATTTATATATCTCTGCAGGTTGCATAGTTCCCTGTTCCGTGACCAAACCTGAGAGCAACTCAAGCGGCAGCAGATCGAAGCCCGGTTCAGCCTCTCGCAGGCCGGCCGTCAGACCGCGGGCATCGATCTTGGATGTCTCGCACACGGAGTAGAAGGGACGTCTTTTACGCTGCGCTGCCTGTGCCAGCATCAGCGAGGGTGACCCGTTTATCAGCCATCCGTGCAAAGAGATGCTGTCGGCGCCGCATAGCACGAGGTCTGCACGGGCGGCCTGCCAGCTTACCTGCGAATCAGGCACTATACTGCCGCTGATGCCGCATTTCCGCAGACGTTGGAGCGTTGACTCACCGTATGACATCTTTTTAAAGCGCGACTCGACAGCCAGCACTTTGAAGTCCCTGCCTCCCCGCCTGGCCAGTTCCAGGGCGGTGCAGACCGCAGAGCTATAGCTGCAGGTCATGACGATGCTGCGTTGGCCGACAAGCCTGGCCGCGTTGCGGGCTGCAGAGGCAGTAGATTTCTGGTGAAATTTTATCAGGCGGTCGGCGATGCTGAAGGCAGCCTTTTTCAGGCGCTGGGGCGATTTGGAAGTTGAGGCGGCTGATGTCATCTCGTCCCGATAATAGAGCGAATAGTTGGCGATGGAGACCATGGCGGGGCGCGCCTCAGACAGTGCAGCTATCACGCTACCAAGCGATGCCACAAATTTGTCCGCAGTGGCAGCCTGCTCCAGAGAAGCTGCCTCGCGCAGTATCTCGAGTGCCCGCAACGTCAGCCATCCCGCCCCGTGCTCCCTGTCCTTTTTGAGGCTGTTGATGCTTTTGCGGAGGGCGGCGATCATTATCAGAATTATACCCTAAAGGCATGGTCGAGGCTCATACGTGCAGCTCGATGATGTCATTGTCGCGCAACACATGCTCAGGACCGACGCGCTGGCCGTCGAACTTGCCGGAGCCCCAGAGCACGGCATAACGCAGGCCGGACTTGAAATCCTTGTGCACGGCCTCGGCCGCTTCTTTGATGGTCGCGCCCGCGGGCAGTATTACAGGGTCGGTCAGGTCCACCCTGGCGCCTGGGGACTTGGTATGCACGCGCATGATCTCGAGGCGTGCGAAGATCTGCCGTTTGAGCTCCTCCAGGTTCTGTTTCTCCGCTGCTGATATCCTGACCGCGTCCAGCCACCCGCCGAACCTGGCGATAAGGGCGTTGATCCCTTCGTCGTCGATGTCCAGGTCTCCCACGTTAGCTATAACGAAGGCGCGCCGCTCCCTGAGGCCGGTGCCGCTGTTGTCTACACCGGGCTTATAAGGCACGACGGATAGCTCCTCCAGCCCCTGCAGCGTTTCTTCGACCTGTCGAACGGGATCGTTGGTGAGGTCGACCATGATGGCCAGAAGGTCCGCGTTGCGCAGCACGGTATTGGACCAGACTCGCGCTTCTGTCATGTTGATGGCGGGCATATCCACCAGCTGTATCTGGATGTTCTCAAAAGGCATCATGCCAACGTTGGGAGACTTGGTGGTAAAGGGATAACCGGCAACCTCAGGCTTTACGCTGGTCAGTGAGGACAGCAGGAGAGATTTGCCGGTATTGGGCATACCGATCAACGCCACCTGTCCCGCCCCCTCCCTGCGTACATTGAAGTTCTTCCTGCTGGTGGCGTATTTTCTCTCGGCCTCTTCGCTGATTTTAGCTATCTTGCGCCGCAGGTCGGCCTGGAGGTGGTCGGTGCCCTTGTGCTTGGGCATCACGGCCAGCATGGCCTCCAGCGCCTGGATCTTCTCCTCGGGCGTGGTTGCGCTCTTGAAACGTCGCTCCGCTTCAAAATACTGCGGCGTCAGGTTAGCCGGCATACTGCATACCCCGGGAAGCTGTATTGTATATATTCTAACTTAAAACCCGGTTAGAATTCAGGCTTTACTATTAATGCGTAGATGACTGCCAGGAGGGCCGCGGCGCCGGCGATGACGAAGCCTGTTACATATCCTGTGAATGCCCCGCTAATGATGGAACCGCAGAGGGTTCCCAGCGTTATAGTGGTCTGGATTGTGGCAAAGTTGCCGCCCATGCGGGTGGTCACAAAAAGATTGGAAATGATGAGGCTGCGAGTTACCAGAGTCAGGCTGTCACCCACTGCATGGGTCAGGCGTGTCGCCAGGACGTTGCCGAAATTGGTGGTGAACATCAGCACGATATTGGTCAGGCCCGACACAGCTATACCGCTGTAATAAAGGGCGGCCAGCCCTTTGCCGCGTGCGTTGACGCGGTCACCGTAGTACCCGCTGACGACGGACAGCACGGCCATGACGTTGGCATGGATGAAGAACAGCCAGCCCACAGATTCCTTATCCAGCTTGATATCCTTGTTGAGGAACAGGCTGAAGCTGGATTGCTCGGCGCCCATGTGCAGGGAGAAAGCGAATACCAGTATGACGAAGACGAGCACCGATTTATTGGACAGATCGGCCCGGTAGTCGCTGAGCTTGACACGCGTGCCGGGTACATCCTCCAGCAGCAGGCCCAGCATCACCATTGGGACTGTCCCGGCCAGCGAGAAGATGAAGATGGCGTTCATGTCATAGGCCGTGTAAATATATCCGCCCAGCAGCGAGCCAAGGCCGTAGCCCATCAGTATGCCTGCGGTGAAGAAGCCGAGCTTGAGGCCGCGTATGCTGGTGCCCAGGGTCTTATAGAAAAGCGATGGGAGGGCATTGTTAAAAAGAGCGTTGCCCGCGCCGCCTACCGCCAGCAGCAGCATGGTTGGACAGAACTCCCGTGTCATTATCAGCCCGGCAATGCTCAGCGCAAAGATAAACTGGCTGGCAATAATCAGCTTCTTGGGTGAAATGCGGTCCACGAAAACTCCGAACGGTATCATCAGTGCCAGCGATATCAGCGGGAAGATCGCAATCAATATCCCCACCTGGAGGTGGCTGAAGCCCAGGTCAACCCAGTAGATGGTGATGTAGGTCAGGATGGCCCACAGTAAAGTCGACCCCAGGAAACCTGTCAGGCAGGGCACGGCATAACGTCTGAAGAAACTTAGGCTGTTCATGTTCAAAATGGGAAAGAGAAGTATAACAGATACGGGTGCCGAAGGTTAAATGGCCACGATATGTTGCATTGGCGGTTGCATTGCATTATGTAGAATTTTATTGTAAAGTATATACAGTGGTTTCTGTTTAGGTTAGTGCCAGCTTCGGTAGATTGAATCTCGATCTTCCCCCGATATCTTCTCACGTTGGATGACCGCAACTAAAAGCCATAAAAATTATATTAGGAGGTCATCCCATGGGTTTCACAGACAAAACGGTCAACTGCGCTGATTGCAACAAGGATTTCACATTCAGCGCCACAGAGCAGGAGTTTTACGCATCCAAGGGGTTCACCAATGAACCCAAGCGTTGCCCTGACTGCAGGCAGGCCAGGAAATCTAACCGTGACGGCGGCAGGTCTGGCGGCGGCTACCAGCGCAAGATGTACCCCGCCACGTGCGCCCAGTGCGGCAAGCAGACAGAAGTGCCCTTTGAGCCGCGCCAGGACAAACCGGTTTACTGCAGCGAATGCTACAGCAGCATCAAGCCACAGAGGTAGTCGCGGCCGGCATGGCAGGCGCAATGGGACATTGTGTCCCTGCGCCGTCTAAATTAAGGAGGGAATAATCGCACCATGAATATATACGTGGGCAACCTGGCTTACGAAGTGACCGAGGGCGATATCAGGACTGAATTCGAAGCTTTCGGCGAGGTTACATCGGTAGCCATTATCAAAGACAACTACAGCGGGCAGTCCAAGGGCTTCGGCTTCGTGGAGATGCCCAAGCTGCAGGAAGGCCAGGCGGCCATCACCGGCCTCAACGGCAAGAAGCTTAAGGAGAGGGCAATCACGGTCAATGGCGCCCGACCCCGCGGCGAGGGTGGCGGCGGCGGTGGCGGCGGACGCAGCAGCGGTGGCAGGGGAGGCAAGTCCTCCTTCGGGCCGCGCGGCGGCGGCGGTGGTGGTGGCGGCGGCAGGGGTGGTCCAAGAAGGTATTAATAGCAGATAAATAAAATTGAGATCTATTATGGAAACGGCCCCTTCAAGGGGCCGTTTCCATAATAGCTTGCCTCGCGGCAAATTAAGCAGGAAATTGTTTTGACATCCCCCTATTATGTTGCTATAATACGGCAATAGGCTTCCATAATCCGTATAGGCGGCGTGTTATGTACGTAGCGAATAATAGCAGGCTCAAGATCGATCTCTTCTGCTGCTCAAGCAGCCTGGACCCCGCCGAGCTTTCGTATGGCAATAACGGGCAGGGGGTTGAGATTAAGGTCATTCCGCTGCCGTGTTCGGGCAAAGTGGATATCCTGTACCTGACCAAGGCCTTCGAGACGGGGGCGGACGGAGTGGCGGTGGTTACCTGTAAAAAAGGGGATTGCCGCTACCTTGAAGGCAACCTGCGCGCGCAGAGGCGCGTGGAGGCTGTGGACGCTCTTCTGGAGGAGATAGGACTGGGCAGGGGACGCATGGTCATGATCCAGATGGGTGAAGGCGGCCTGGAGCAGGTGAAAAGAGAATTGGATGATTTCTGCCGCAGGATAAAGGCTTCACCGCGCAGCTCATACGCAGGCGATGAACTGGAGCTCGATACGGAATAACAATAGCCTACACGATATCTATTGATTAAGGAAAGTGTTATGAAACCTGATAGCGGACTGGCCAGGAAAATCGAGAGCACGGATTTTATCATTACGGCGGAATTCCTTCCCCGGCTAGGGGCGGGCACAGGTATAGTTGAAGACTGCGCCGCCTCTTTGCGGGACGGTCCCGTTGCCGTAAATGTCGCCGATAACCGTTACGGCGTGGCCATGTCCAGCCTTGCCGCATCCGTAGCGCTGCTCCGGGCAGGTATCGAACCGGTTTACCAGGTCGTCACGCGGGACAGGAATCGCATTGCCCTGCAGTCGGACCTGCTGGGGGCCGCATCGCTGGGCATCAAGAACGTGCTCTGCCTTAGCGGATATCACCAGGCTCTGATCGGATGCCCCGAGTCGGCCAATGTTTTCGACGTCGACTCGATCCAGCTCGTCGCCGCGGTGACCGGGATGACGGCAGAGGGCCTGCTGATGGACGGAAGAAAGATCGAAGGTCCCTTCGCAATGCTGGTGGGCGCCGCCGCCAATCCGCTCTTGAAACCGCTCGAGCTCAATATTATGCGTGTTAAAAAGAAGGTCAGGGCCGGGGCGAACTTTATCCAGACCCAGGCCGTCTTCGATGTCGAAGATTTTAAGCTGTGGTTCGATGCCGTCCGGGGGGAAGGGATAGCACAAAAAACCGCCATCCTGGTCGGGGTTATGCCCCTGACCGGCGCGGACGAGGCGAAACGGCTGAATGAAACGTTCACCGACATCAATATACCCGTTGACGTGGTCTCACGCCTGTCGGCGGCCGGCGGCGAGGACGCGCAGAGAAAAGAGGGGCTGGCGATCTGCGCTGAGATGATCCGTAAGCTCGGGGAGCTGCCGGGCCTGCGCGGTATACATATATTATCCGGTGGAAACGAGTCTGCCGTGCCCCAACTGATGTCAATGGCATTCTAAACCGGGGATAAACACATGCCTGAGAAGTATCACATAAAAACACAGCCCGTGCCCGCCAGGCGGCCGCCCATAGGCAAATGCGGCGTGATCGACTGGCGCGAGGATTGCGCCGGGTGCCATAACTGCGTCAAGAAAGCCTGCGTCTTCGACCGGTACCGGGACGAGATGTCGTATATCCGCGGCATGCGCGACATGGACGCCCTTTTCTTTCAGTGCATGGGCTGCTTCTACTGTGTTCAGCAGTGCACCAAGGGGCTGCTCTCCCTTTCGGCCAATCCCGTTTACGAGCGCCTGGGCAACAGCTACTGGACACCCCAGGTGATCGAGACGACCTGGGCGCAGGCCGAGACGGCCCGCATACCGGTCTCAGGGTCGGGCTACCGCGGGCCGTTTTCCGGGCCGGGGTTCGATTCGATGTGGACCGATATGTCCGAGATTGTACGCCCCACCCGCGACGGCATACACGGGCGCGAGTATATCAGCACAGCCGTGGACATAGGCAGGAAACCTTCCCTGCTCCACTTCGATCAGGATAGCCCTGCCGGCGGCCTGCCGCCGCTGGTTGACATCCCCATGCCTATTATCATCGACATGATGCCGCAGGGCTACCGACTGCCCAACCTGCTGCCTATCTTCAAGACGGTTGCGGCGCAGACAGGCATCATCGCCATCGTCGATTACAAGGACTGGGATCTGCTGGGCAATGACCTGGGACAATACCTGCCGAACCTGGCCATCCACCTCGACCCCTCGTCGCCCCTTCCCGCCCCAAAGATATTGCAGAAAATGAGGCTGGTAGAGGTCGGCGATAACAATAATCTGGAGCAGCGCATCGCGGAACTCAAGGGTATCAACCCGGGTATTGTGGTGGCGGTCAGGATCGAGCTGGACTCATGCGGCATCGAACGGAGCATAGAGCTTGCAGGTAAACCGTTCACCGAGGCTCTGCACCTGGTTGCGGACGTCAACGGCAATGAGATGAATGTCGGCAATCCGCGTTTCATCAAGGACATACTGCGACAGGTCCACAACTCGCTTGTCGGAAGTGGCATAAGGAACGAGATTACTCTCATAGCCGGAGGGGGTATCGCCCTGGCCGAGCATGTGGCCAAGCAGATCATCTGCGGCGCGGACCTGGTGACCATTAACCTGCCATTATTAATAGCAATGGAATGCACGCTCTGCCGGGAATGTAACGACGGTCGGTCATGCCCGGCAAGAGTGAACGAAGTAGATTCCACTTATGGCGTGGGCCGCATGACAAATCTGATCGCCGCATGGCACGACCAGTTGATCGAGGTCATGGGCGCAATGGGCATACGCGACGTCCGCCGCCTGCGCGGCGAGGCTGGCCGGGCACTGTTCTTCGAAGAGCTTGAGGAGGCAACCTTTGGCAAACTCTTTGGTTCCAGAAAAAATAACTGAAGAAGATATGCCGCAGAGCACCCTTGGGACACAGGTGCCCCAGGTAGAGGTCCCGCGCGCTATTAAACCGGCGCCGCCGCGTTACCGTAACGAGATCGCTAAGTACATCATACGCCGCAGCGCCGATTGTAAGCTGTGCGGCAAATGCGCCGAGGTCTGCCCGCAGGGTGTGCATGTCCTCAAGGGCGGCTACAAGTACTTCGCCGCACCCCGCCATAACGTTTGCATCGGCCCGTCGTGCCGGGAGACGGGACACTACTGTGTGGACTTATGCCCCAACAAGGCGCTGCGCATGGTGGAAAACCCCATGATGAAATTGCTGGGCGATTGCCGCTGGACGTCCGACCTGATACTCGCCACCTGGAAGATGGCTGAGACGGGGGCCCCTCCTCCCGCCGAATATGGTTATGAATACGAGTGCGGCGAATCCGGCGGCGGATTCGATCGCCTGCGCTTTAAATTCCCTGAGCAGCCGCCGGTCGACCTGGACCCGGACGAAATCGACACCAGCCTTGAGCTCAACCGCCGCGGGGATGGTCGTCCCAATGTCAAAATCGATGTTCCCTGGTACGGCGGCGGTATGTCTTTCGGGTCTGTCAGCAACGTTACGCAGCTTTCCAAGGCACAGGCTGCCGTCGCCTTCAATACCTTCACCTGCACGGGGGAAGGTGGTTATATGGAGCGTTTGAGGCCCTACGACGACCACACCATCACGCAGGTTGCCACCGGGCTGTTCGGCGTGCGCGAGGAGACCATACAGCGTGTGCGCATCGTGGAATTTAAATATGCACAGGGCGCCAAGCCGGGACTGGGCGGTCATTTGCTGGCCGATAAAGTCACCCCTTCGGTGGCTAAAATGCGCGAAACTGTGACCGGCATCTCGCTCTTTTCACCCTTCCCTTTCCACAGCGTTTATTCCATAGAAGACCATAAGAAACACATGGACTGGATCAAGCATGTCAACCGCCATGCGCTGGTCTCGGCCAAGGTATCGACCCCGGCGGACGTGGACATGGTCGCCGTAGGCAGCTATTCGGCCGGGGTGCACATCGTGCACCTGGACGGCGGCTACGGCGGCACCGGCGCCGCCCCCGACATCGCCAAGAAAAATATCGCCATGCCCATCGAATATGCCATCGTCAAAGTGCACGACTTCCTCACCAGGGAGGGAGTGCGCGACAAAGTGACGCTGATAACCAGCGGCGGCCTGCGCAGTGCGCATGATATCGCCAAGGCTATAGCCCTGGGGGCTGACGGTGTGGTGGTGGGGACGGGTGAGCTGGTGGCGCTGGGATGCCTGCGTTGCGCGCGCTGCGAAAGCGGGCGCGGCTGCCCGCGCGGCATAGCCACCACGGACCCGGTCCTGCAGGGCCAGTTCAACGTGGAATGGGGCTCACAGCGAATAATCAACCTGTATAACGCCTGGCGCATCGAGCTGGTCGAGATACTGCGCAGGTTCGGCATGCGCAGGGTCAGCGATCTGCGGGGCCGCACCGACCTGCTCATGCACCTCGACTACAATAATGATGTGGAGCGATCGCAATGAACCGCGAGATGATCGAGCGGCTGCTGGACTCCAGGGCCGCGCTGGTGCGGGAGCTGCAGCCGGCCACGCCCGAGAGAAAGATCGAGGAGGAGGGGGGTTGCGGCGTAGTCGGTTTCTGCTGCACCGAGCCGGTGGCGGCCAGGCATATCTATGAGCCGTCCAGGCAGATGCACAACCGAGGAAACGGCAAGGGAGGAGGCATCGCCGCGCTCGGCTTCGTGCCCGAACAGCTCGGGGTGAGCCGGGAGGTGCTGGAAGATAGCTACATGCTGCATATAGCCTTCCTAGATTCAGGGGTACGCAGTGAGCTCGAGGAGAAATATATAAAACCCTGTTTCGAGGTGAAGGCTGCGCAGAAGCTCGATACCTTGGACGACTGGACCTCGGTCGAGGGACTGGAGGCCAAACCTCCCGATGTCTACCGCTATTTTGTGCGCGCTAAAGCGGATGTGCTTGATTCTTTTATACAGCGGAATAATCTGGCCGGCCTGACCGGGGAGGTGGCCGAGGAGGAACTGGTCAACCAGAACAGCGTCCGGCTTAACCAGGAATATTATGCGTCGCTGGGCGAGCAGAAGGCCTTCGTCATGTCGGAGGGCAAGAACATCATGATACTAAAGGTGGTCGGCTATGCCGAGGCCATCGTTAAATATTATAGAATCGAAGAACTGCGCGCGCATGTATGGATAGCGCATCAGCGTTTCCCCACCAAGGGCCGCGTCTGGCATCCCGCCGGCGCCCATCCCTTCGGCGGCATCAACGCCGCCCTGGTGCACAACGGCGACTTCGCCAATTACCACTCGGTGTGTGAATACCTGGCCGAGCGGCACGTCTACCCGCAGTTTCTTACCGACACCGAGGCCTCCATTCTGCTGTTCGACCTGCTGCAGCGCACCTATAATTACCCGCTGGAATATATTATAGAGGCGCTGGCGCCCACTTCGGAGCTCGATTTCGACCGCCTAACCCCGGACAAGCAGGCGGTTTACCGCGCCATCCAGTCTGCGCATATCCACGGCTCGCCCGACGGCCCCTGGTTCTTCATCATCGCGCGCTCACTGCCTGAAAACAAGGCCTTCCAACTCATGGGCATCACGGATACCGCCATGCTGCGTCCCCAGGTTTTCTCCTTCTGCGACGGGGAAGTACAGGTAGGGCTGATCGCCTCCGAGAAGCAGGCCATAGACGCCACGCTGCTGAGCCTGCATGCTGACGACAGCCGTATCTGCCCGGTCGCGGACCGCTACTGGAACGCCCGGGGCGGCAGCCATACGGACGGAGGGGCATTCATCTTCGATATTAAACCCGGCCATGAGGGACACCTGCGCATCTCCTGCACGGACAAGTTCGGTGCCCCGGTGCCCATGCCGGCCGGTACGGACCCCTGTGATTTCTCTAAAAGAGTAAGGACGCCTGATGGCCATATTCGAAATAGCGTGCTGCAGTTATTCGAAGGGACGGAGGCCGACGCTATTTTCAAGCACCTGTCGGATAGTATGGCGCGGTGGTCTTTCGACGAAGTGCGCTCCGCGCTGTCCGCCGTCGCTGAGATCGCCGCCGATCCCGGTTGCACATCACGGGCGATCGAAGCGCTCACCCTGCTTAACGACCGCAGATACCCGGTCGGCGCAAAGAAGCGCAACCACGTCCTTTACCTCGTGCGCAGCGCGCTGAAGCAGATGTTCAATGGTATCCCCAAATTCGACACTGATAAGAATACTGGGGCCGGGTACCGCCTGGTCGACCGGGCCACGCGCGGCCTGTTGCGGCCGCCCCGCAACGGTGAGACCACTCTGGTGATAAATGTGCAGGGCTTCGACCCTGAGGGGTTGGGAAGCGATGCCAGCCTGCTGATGGACGCCTATTTCATGGGCTGGCGACATTTTATCAGCTATAACTGCATTGGGCAGAGGTTTATCGGCTGCGGCCTCGGACCCGACTCCAACGGCGTGACCATCGACGTTTACGACAGCTCAGGCGATTACCTGGCCTCCGGCATCGACGGCCTTACCATTACCGTGCACGGCAACGCCCAGGACCAGGTGGGGCAGATCATCAAGTGCGGCAACCTGGTTATACATGGCGATGTAGGCCAGACCTTCATGTACGGAGCCAAGGGAGGCTCGGTCTATATCATGGGCAATGCGGCCGGCAGGCCTCTCATCAACTCCGTGGGAAGGCCTCGCGTGGTGATCAACGGCACCTGCCTCGATTTCCTGGGCGAGTCATTTATGGCCGGCGACGTTTTCAACGGCGGAGGTTTCGTCATACTCAACGGCGTGGCATTCGATGACGGGGGACGCCTGGCCGCGCTCAAGGAGCCTTACCCGGGCAGCAACCTTTTCTCGCTGGCATCGGGCGGCGCCATATATATCCGCGACCCGCGCCAGCAGATTGTCTGGCAGCAGTTGAACGGCTGCGGATTCTACCATATGACCGACGAGGATTGGGATCTGATACTGCCTTACCTGCAGGAAAACGAGAGGCTATTCGGCATAAAGGTCGAGGAACTGCTGATGGTGGACGGCCGCCTGCTCAAGCCATCGGAAGTTTATCGCAAGGTGGCCCCGGTCAAGATCGCGGCCCTGGGCCAGAAATCTGAATCGCCTGCGCTTACCGAGACGGATCTGCTGACCATATCGACCGGCGAATAGCACGAAGGAAAAGTGAGCTGATATGACGATTAAAATAGCGAAGGCGACACGGAAGACCGCTCTCAAGCCGGTCGTGGAGGAGATGTCGGGCGTAAATCTTAACGCCTGCTACCAGTGCAGGAAGTGTTCCGCCGGTTGCCCGGTGGCCGGACCGGCCAAATCCGCTCCCTCCGAGCTTATCAGGCGGCTGCACCTGGGTGCTGGCGACGATCTGCTGGAGAACGGGCTGGTTTGGATGTGCCTGTCCTGCGAGACCTGCTACGGCCGCTGTCCCATGCAGATTAATTTCCCGGCTGTTATCGATGCGCTGCGCAGCCTGTCGATCGCCAGGGGGGCCAGGTCGCCGCGGGGCAACATGCCCCTCTTCAACCGCATGTTTTTAAAGAATGTCAGGATATTCGGGCGCTCCTATGACCTGTCCATGATCGCCGGCTACAAACTGGGCAGCGGCACGCTTATGAACGACGCGGAGAAGTTCCCCACCATGCTCAGCAAGGGCAAGATGGCCGTCCTGCCGCCCTCCGGCGCCGATAAAAAAGGCGTGCAGCGCATCTTCGACAGGGCTGGCAAGAAGGGGGAAAAAGCAAAATGAAGTACGCGTATTATCCCGGATGCTCCTCCCATTCCACGGCGCGCGATATGCATGAGTCGGCCTCCGCCGTGGCCCGTGCGCTGGGCATCGACCTGGTCGAGATAGACGGCTGGTCCTGCTGCGGGGCCACCGCCGCACACCAGACCGACCGCGTGCTGGCCGCATCCCTGCCCGCCGCCAACCTGCTGCTGGCGCAACAGATGGGGCTGGATACGGTGGTGACCTGCGCCGCCTGCTACAGCAGGATGAAAGCCGCCAACCACGAGGTCTCGTCCTCTCCAGCCATGCAGCAAAAGGTGGCCGATGCCGTCGGCCGGACATACGACGGGTCGGTGGCCGTGAGGCATTTGATCGAGGTATTGCTGGAGGACATCGGCATCGGGAAGCTGCGCAAAAGCCTGGTAAAGTCCCTGGCAGGGCTCAAGGTAGCCTGTTACTACGGGTGCCTGTTGGTGCGTCCTCACGATATAACCGGTTTCGACGATGCGGAGAACCCTACCTCGCTCGACCGCCTGGTAGAGGTTATGGGTGGGCGGAGCGTGGATTGGCCGTGCAAAGTCGATTGCTGCGGGGGCGGGCTCAACCTGACCAGGACGGACGTGGTGGTCCGACTATCGAGTTATATCATAGACATGGCAAAAGCTGCCGGGGCCGACTGCATTGCCGTGGCCTGCCCCATGTGCCAGGCCAGCCTCGACCTCAGGCAGAAAGACATGCGGAAGAAGTATGGCAGAGACTATGAAATGCCCATAGTCTACGTGACGCAATTGCTCGGCCTGTGCCTGGGTATAGCGCCCAAAGAGCTGGGATTCAACAGGCTGATGGTGCCGGCGTCCACGGTCTTACAGTCGTTGAGCGCAATAAAATAGTCATGAGGCCGTATAAATTTGGAAGGTAACCGCGATATGGAAAAAGATATAAAT
>Ga0268278_1000781_pt1 | contig 20598 bp, 10 predicted proteins | sample saktaG_3_FD_190135 | JGI IMG/M metagenome (GOLD analysis project Ga0268278, IMG submission 190135) | Saline water microbial communities from Sakinaw Lake, British Columbia, Canada - sak_2010_1_5_55m | ecosystem: Environmental > Aquatic > Non-marine Saline and Alkaline > Saline ...
AATTTCTGATTTCAGAATGATCTGATTGCCAACGATCGCAGCGATGCCGTCAACTTCTTCTGCAGAGAGCACGCTACTGATGGTCAGAATAAAAATGAATAAGAGAGTTTGTAAAAATTTCATACTATTCCTAATAAATCTTAACTTTGTAACTGATTTCCAGACTATCCAGGGCATTCGCCAAAAATTCTTCCCGCTTGATCTCCAGAAGTTGTATAAGAAGAGAGTCGCTTATCTCCTGGAAAGGTACCGGGGCACTTTCTTCCACAACATCAAGAAGCTGGACGATCTTGAGTTTCGCTTCATCTTCAATAATGCGAATATGCCATTTGCTCATACCGGAAACGAACTCCCAGAATGGTGATGTGACCTCGTTTTTTGATATTGTTCTTACAAGATAATTCGAGCCAATATTTTTTGCAACGGTATAAAAAGCTTCGCCTTCGTTAAAAAGTTTTATAGCAGAGTCGGCGATAGCCCAGGTTGGTACAATGAATTGCTGGATCTTGTATAAAGTTCTGTCTGTGAGAAAATCATTTCTGTGCATGTTGTAGTATTCCAGAACTTCATCTCGTGACACAGAAACATCCTTGAGTTTTTTGGCGAGGATTTCATTTGCAAGGAGAGTTCTTTCCGCATATTTGATATTGAATTTCACTTCCGGAATTTTATCCAGTCCGAGCTTTTCCGCTTCCTGTGCAAGAAGGGTGATCTCTATCCAATCATTGATGACCTGGTTCTTTTCTTCGGGGGTAGCTTTCAACCATTCTTCTTCTGTGAAAAGAGAGCGGAATTCGTGTTCATAGAGTTTATCATTGTTCACTTCCGCCACGACGATGCCCTTCTTACTCTCCTCTTTATTGCATTGGAGGATCAATAAGATAAGAATCAGGCACAGCAATAAACTAAAAGTTTTCTTCATATTTTTCAATAATTATGTCATATTCATTGATAACATTGGTGAACCAGTCCGTATACTTTTGATTGGTCAGTTCAAGACTAATATCATAATGAACTTCGGAGAGGGGCTGCTGAACGTTTTCCACCATAAACTCACCTTTATGAGCATCATAGAAATTCTGGATTTCAGCTTCGCTGACCTGCATTGCGGGATTGATAACATCATTATAAACCTGCTGAACGACGTAATCATTCCAATTCGTGTCGAATTCCTGTGACTGTGCTTCCCATTGAGAAATAAAGTTCATTGACGACTCATAGTTTTCATTGAGCGCAGTTCTGTAGAGGAACTCTTGCAGGGCGATCTGTGTGGTGATATCCTTATAGTCGAGAAATCCAAGATTCACCCTTTGTTCTGTTGTGAGGAAGAAGTCGAGATATTTTTTGAGCATGCCGAAAAGAAGCTTCATATCTCCTTTTTGGGCAACGACAAGTTCATCATTTGTATCGGTTTGAGAGGCAAGCCCTTTTTCAAGATTCTTATCATTTATCACGATGTCCTTTTTAAAGGATTCAAGATATTCATTGAGATAAGACTGCTCTTTCTCATTTTGGATAGTGGTTCCCGCTTCCTCTCTTATTTCTTTGAGAGTAGGATCATCATATCGTTTTATTATGTAATAGCCGTAGTTCGTGAGCACTGGCTCAGTAAATTCACCAATCGCCGGAACAGTGCTTTCATAGGGTATGATATTTTGTAGTACTTCCATTTTGATAAGCTCTGCTTTATTGTTCGGTGTGCGGTATGCTTTATCCGTATATTTTTTTTGCAGACCTTCAAAGTCAGCGCCATTCTCAAGTTTTTCATACGCCTGGTTAATTTCTGTTTCTGCTTTTACAGTATCATCTTTTACGGGGATGAAAATCGTTCTGATCTTCACAAAAGGATTCTTATCAAGATATTCCAGCAGTTCGTCATCAGAAATAGTGATGTTGGTTTTTACAATATCCTCGAGCATTGTGTTAATGAGCAGTTCCTTGCGGACCTCATTTTTTTGCCAGTCGAAATCCGTATTGAATCCGGGCTCATTAACCATTCCCGTTTTCTGTGCATATATCTGAGCAACGTTATTATTGATAAGTTGGTCGAGAATGAGAACGGCATCTTTCTGAGTGAGTTCCATATTATACATGGCGGCTGTGTTTTCTACTTCAGAAAAGTAAATCGGTTTATCATTTACTTTTGCAAGAAGTGCATCTGTATCTTTTCGCACAAAATTATTTATTATGATTAGTGCCGCAGCGATGATAACTATAACTATGAGAATTATTTTGGTATATTTTTTCATGTAAATCCTTTTTATGTTCGATCAGGGTTTTTCTTACCTAATATTTTAATCATTTGAATGCAAACCTCAAAGTTCTCCTTGAAACTGTCAATTTTATTGTGGGAGAGCTTGATCGTGATTTTTGCTCCTTTTGTCATGCTGAATTGGACATCATGTGGAATATTTTTTATGATATCTTCGATTTTGGTTTTCGTCAGCACTGTGGAATCTACTTCTATCGTGATCTTTCTTTTTCCGATAAATAAGGAGGAGATGGAATACTTTGCCACCCAGTACGACACATGAAAGTAGTGAAAAACATATCGTGCAGCTTGTGGGAGTGGACCAAACCGGTCGCGCATTTCATCCTGCAAAGATTGAAACTGAGTATCGTCTTCAGCATTATTCAGGCGTTTATAAAAATCAAGGCGGATCGCATCATCCTCGATAAAATATTCCGGCAAAGAAAAGGGAATTTCGCATTGTATTTTTGTGTGATAGCGCTCAGTATCAAAAATATCTCTGTCCTCCCCTTTTTTGATCTTCTCAATAGCTCGTTTCAGGAGCTGATTATAGAAATTCATGCCGATCGTGTTCATAATTCCGTGCTGTTTCTTGCCGAGAATGTTTCCTGCACCGCGTATTTCGAGATCCCGCATTGCGATATGTAATCCCGAGCCGAGAGCTTCATGCTGTTCAATAGTTTTTAGCCGCTCATACGCAGTTTTCGTGATCTTCTTGGGCACAATAAGATAGGCATATGCCTGGTGGTCCGAGCGTCCGACCCGACCCCGCAATTGATAGAGTTGTGCCAGTCCGAATTTATCAGCACGATTTATTATTATGGTATTCACATTGGGAATATCAATGCCCGATTCAATAATGGTGGTGCACACAAGCACATCAAATTGGTGATGATAAAAATCCATCATCACCTGCTCGAGTTCCCTTGCAGGCATTTGTGCATGAGCAACACGGAAGCTTATATCCTTCATAAGCGCACTCAATTTTTCTTCCATGCCATAAATTGTCTCAACCCTGTTATGAAGAAAGAAAATCTGCCCTTGCCTGTCGATCTCCCTGCGGATTGAAGATATGATCAGCTCCTCATTGTATTCGACCACCGCAGTACGTACAGGAAGGCGATTTTCCGGAGGTACGTTCATGATCGTCATATCCTTTACGCCGGCGAGAGCCATGTTCAGTGTCCTCGGAATAGGAGTTGCGGACAGCATAAGCACGTCCACATTATGTTTGAGTGCTTTCAGTCTTTCTTTATGCCGTACTCCAAAGCGCTGTTCTTCATCGATAATAATAAGCCCGAGTTCTTTAAATTCTACATCTTTGGAAAGCAGGCGGTGTGTGCCGATTATGATATCTGATTCTCCATATTTGATCCGTTCAGTAATTACTTTCTGTGCAGAAGGTGTCACAAATCTGCTCAACATTTCAATACGAACTGGATAATCCTTCAGACGTTCAGAAAAGGTCACATAATGCTGCTCTGCGAGAATCGTGGTTGGGACGAGGAATGCAACCTGTTTGCTGTCCATTACTGCTTTAAATGCTGCCCGTATTGCCACTTCTGTTTTTCCAAAACCCACATCACCACAGATAAGGCGTTCCATAGGGATCGCAGTTTCCATGTCTGCCTTCACTTCTTCTGTAGCTTTTATTTGGTCAACTGTATCTTCGTAGATGAAAGAGGATTCCACGTCTTTCTGCCACTCGGTGTCTTCCGCAAATGCATAGCCGGCAGCAATTTTTCTTTGGGCATAGAGATAAAGCAGATCAGCAGCGATCTGTTCCACATCTTTTTTGAGCTTCTTTTTTGTGGTTTCCCAGCGCGTGCCGTCCAGCTTGTGCAGCTCCGGAATGATGCCTTCCTGAGTAACAAATTTGGCAACCTGCTGAAGCTGATCTGTCGGAACATAGACTTTGTCATTATCTGCATACTGGAGCAGCAGGCAGTCCATATTCCGTTCCTGAACCGAGATATTCTCGATTCCCTGAAAAATCCCGATCCCGTAATCTATATGAACGATATAATCACCGGGATTGAGAGCTTCGTAGTCGGAAAGCGCCTCTGCTTTCTTGAAATGAGCGAATCTTCGCTTCTGCCTGTACCGGTTAAAAATTTCATGATCTGTAAAAAATGCGAGCTGAGCATCTTCAAGAATAAATCCTTTTTGAAATACCCCGACATGAAAATGAATTCTGTCTGAATATTCCGAAAGCATCGTCTGCATACGGTTGCTCTGGCTCTTATTATCGGACTGGATGAACACAGAAAAATCATTTTTCAGAAGCTGTTCTATATCATTAGTAAGAAGTTCCAATTTGCTGTTATAGTTCATCTGTGTTTTGCAGGAGAAGTCGATATACGATCTTACTGCGGTAATATCAGCTTGGGTGAGATGGAGTGTTCGGAAGTTTTTCATTTCCAGGTCAGCTTGCTTTGTGAAGAGAGTGTTTGGTTCAGGGATGAGTTCCGGTTTTACACGAGAAATCTTTTTTTCATAATTCTCATGAACTTCTTCAAAGAGATGTGCTTCTGCGCCTGCAAATTTTTCTTCATTATCCAGGGCTAACATACAATTTTCCGGAGTAAAGTAAGATAGAAACGAGGATGTATTCTCAAGCAGCAATGACATATCATGCTCGATTCCTTCATAAAAACCATTTTCTGCGATACGATTCTGAAAGCGTTCGGGAATATCTGTTTTTAAGTATTCCAAAGAAAGTTCACGTATTGGCTGTGCAGTTATTTCTGTAATATCTTCCCTTAATGAAAGCTGGGAAGAGAGGTCGAATTCACGAATTGAGGTTATTTCATCACCCCAGAATTCCAACCTGAGGGGATTTTTATGTTGCGGTGAGAATATATCAAGAATGCCGCCGCGTTTGCTTATCTCGCCTGCCTGCATCACTTGTGAGGTGTTCTGATAACCAGCAGACACAAGATGGGATAGTATTGCATCAATATTATATTCTTTATTTTTTTCAAGTTTGAGAAGAAGTTTCTTGTATGTTTCAAGATGACTGATTGTTCGAAGGAGTTCTTTTATTGAAACAACATAAATGCCGATCTTCCCCGAAGCTGCTGCCGAAAGAGTGTTGCTTCGTTCGAGCTGTACAGTTTTTCTTGGAGAGAACTGCTCGTATGGAAGCAGTTCATAACCGGAGAGATGAAATATTCTATCCTTTCCCAGAAGTACTTCAAGGTCGTCACAGGTATGTTGGGCGTATGAATCATTCTCTGTAATACACACAATAGACTTGTTTGAATTGCTGAAAACATGACTCATTGCACATGCTTTTGCAGAACTGTTCAAGCCGGAAATGCGGAAATTTTGTGCAGTATCAGCCAGTTGACGCAATCTCGAAAATTGGCTTGATCGGTTGAGATACGATTTTATTTTATTATAAAGCATGAGAGAATATTTTATATTTTAGGTTGCATTTCTGATTAACAATATTTCGGGGTGGAATTATTTATCCGCAAGTTTTCCGATACAGAGATAATCTAATATTTGATACTTATTCTGAAGAGATGGGCTATGATGTGGTAATGTAGTATGAAATTTCGTAATAACAAAATTATATTTGACAAAAAAAATTAGCAAACTCATTTTTCATTTAAATTGAAAATTTCAATTTTATAATTAAACAAAAAAGGAAAAATTATGGATTTAAGTGTTATGAATAAATTCGTATAGATTGTACCTCTCTATTGCACTTCTCAAATTAGAGAGGTATTACCTACTGAATGCAGAAATTTGAAAGAGAATTAATGGATATTTGGATTAAGACAAGAACATTTGGGAATTACTCCTTAATTGACTCCACAATGTAAGGAGGACAAGAGACTGGAAAAAAATTAGTGAGGTTAAAAATGAAATCAAAGAAATATTTAATCATATGGATAATAATACTTATATTAATATCCAATTCATTACTGATTGCAACTCCGACCACGATTATTGATGCTGAGAATGCGGCAAATTTTCATTTATTGGTTAAAGAAAGATCAGAAGATTTTTCTATTCATGATATGTTTATTTTTAATAATGCAGAGGGAGATACATTATCCTATATAGCAAATCTCTCACCTTTTGGATTTATTGCAATTTCTACAGACACTGATATTACGCCGATTATTGCATATTCCTTTAAAGGTAACTTTCCTTATGATGAGGATGAAAACAATATTCTCTATCATATGTTAAAGTATGATATGAAATTAAGATTAGAGGCAATAGCTGATACAACATATCCTAAAATATTATCAAACAACCAGCTATGGAGTGTATATCTAAGTGAAGACTTATCGTACCTTGAGAGAGACTTTCAACAATGGCCCCCAGAAGGAAGTACTTTAACCGGAGGTTGGGTTGAAACGACATGGAAACAAGGAATACCATATAACAATTTTTGCCCGTTAGATCCACTCCCATCACCATCAGGTAGAAGCTTAGTAGGTTGTGTTGCCACAGCAATGGCTCAAATAATAAATTATCATAAATATATTGGTTATGCATACTTTAACGATAGCGATGATTATCATTCTAATTGGAATGGTTTCGATTTTTATATTGATGACGATTATAATGATTATGATTTTCCTTCTTTTGAAGAATTAAATCTGTATCTGGATACACTTAATAATCATTATACAAATAATGATACTTTAACCAGCAATGATATAGCTGCTTTGAATTTTGCCTGCGGTATTTCAATATTTATGCAATATTCTTCTAATAGTTCAGGAATAGGTTCTTATTGGTTTGATTATTTGGCAACTGCTTTATTAGATAAATTTGGATATACTTCAGCGGAATATATTAGTGGTGATGATTCTCTATTCTACGACACACTGGCGCAAAACATGAAGAATGCACAACCAGCAGAACTTGTAATTTCTAGAGGGCATGCAATTGTTTGTGATGGCTATAATACGGATGATGAATACCATCTTAACTTTGGTTATGGCCCTACTTCTCCTGACTCAATTCTTGAAGCCTGGTATGAATTACCGGATTCATTACCGGCTGGTTATGGTGATGTCGTGATGGGAATATTAGAAATCAAAGATTTACATGGAACAATTACTGGAAACATTACTTTGGAATATCAGCCATATGTAAATATTACTGATGTTGAAGTTAAAGCGGATACAATTGTTGTTCATCCCTATGAAAATGGCGATTACAAAATTCATTTGCAACCTGGAGTTTATGATGTTACTGCTTCATTATATGGATATGAGCCAGTTACTATTGAGAATGTACCAGTTTATGAAGATAGTATAACTGATGATATAAATTTTTATCTAAATATACATATACCAAATACAATAATAGTTGATATAAATGGAACTGGTAATTATACAAAGATCCAAGATGCAATTGATGATCCTAATGTAATTGATAGCGATGTAATATTGGTATATCCTGGTACTTATAAAGAAAATATTAATTTTAAAGGTAAAAGGATAACAGTTGCTAGCCTTTTTCTTAGTACAAATGATACTTCGTATATTTATTCAACGATAATTGATGGTGATAACAATGGTAGTGTAGCCACATTTGAAAATGAAGAAGATAGAAGAGCAATTCTCTGCGGTTTCACAATAACAAATGGATTAGCATATTATGGTGGGGGTATTAAATGCTCTTATACCAGTCCGACTTTAGATAATCTAATCATCACTGGAAATACTGCAGATTATGGAGGTGGTGTTTACATATATGATTATTCCTTTCCAAGTCTATCAAATATTACCATTAATATAAATACTGCAAATTGTGGAGCTGGTATTTACTGTGATTATTATACAAAACCACATCTATCAAATGTTACCATCAAAGGAAACAATGCTATAAGTGGAGCTGGTATTTACTGTAAAAATAATTCCACTCTTGATTTCGGTTCAACAGACGGGTGTAATATATTTTTGAATTTCGCAGATTTGGGGAATGATCTATATGCTTTTTATAATTGTCCTAATATCAATATTTTTGTAGACACTTTTACCGTATTTAATCCAGATGATCATTTTGCATATCCTATTGATAATTTTACCTTTGATATTCTTAATGCAAAGGTAGAACAAGTGAATGCGGATTTGTATGTTAGTCCTACCGGTTCTAATGATAATAGTGGACTAACAAATGATGAGCCCTTAAAAACTATTTCATATGCTTTAGTAAAAATTATTCCTGACATCACAAATCCGAACACAATACATTTAACTAATGGTATTTATTCTCCTTCTCAAAATGGAGAGATATTTCCTTTATATTGTAGAAGTTATATATCCCTGCAAGGAACAGATGCGGATTCTACTATTATTGATGGAGAAGAATTGAGTGGTATTTTATATTGTCGTAATGATAATGATTTTTCTATACAGGATATGACCATTCAAAATGGTAGTGCTACTTATGGTGCCGGTATTTACCTTTCTTCTTCAAGTCCAAGTTTAACCAATCTTTTCATTTCTGGAAATAATGCTAATTATGGTGCTGCTATTTACTGTAGTGGTTCAAGTACCAGTTTGAATAATCTTACTATAAGTGAAAATACTGCTATGAACAGTGGTGGGGCTGTTTATTGCACTCCTTATGACCCACCTGGTTGTGATTTAGATATTATTAACAGCATTATCTGGAACAATACACCACAAGAAATATCTGCTCAAACCATTGAAATTACAGCAACCTACTCTGACATTCAAGATGGAACAGGACAACCCTGGTTCGGAGAAGGTTGTATTGATATAGGCCCTCTCTTTGTAGACGCCAACAACGATGACTATTCTTTATCCCAGATAAGCCCCTGTATAAATGCTGGTAACCCTGACCCGCAATACAATGACCCTGACGGTACACGAGCGGATATGGGAGCATTTTCCGCAACATTTGAAACCTATACCTTTGTTACTGGTTGTGATAACTGGGTATCCTTCCCAATACTAAATCCAAATAAGGTAGATGCTTATGATTTCTTTGAACCACTTATACAAAACGGAAGTTTGAGAATGGTTGCGTATGGAGATGATAAACTCCACTATGACCAATCTCAAGGAATTTGGATAAACGATATTGGTGATTTGCGGACAGTTTATGGTTATAAGGTAGAGATGTTTGAGCCCGATTTTATCTCTTTGTATGGTTATAAAGTACCACCTGACACTACAATATATCTATATGCAGAAGTTGATAAAGCTCCCTGGCCACCCCCATTAGGGGATGGAAATTGGATTGGTTATTTCATTCCTGGTAGCCAGTTATGGCAGATTGCATTTGCGCATATATTGGACAAAATTACCTTTATTAAAGCTGATGATTGGTCATATATTAATGGCTATTGTATGCCATCATCATGTACTGTTGACTATGGAAAATTATATATAGTTGGTGTTTCTGAGGATTGCAGTTTTACCTGGCAGGGTATTGGGTATCAGCCAGCGGATCCTTATAAAAAACAGCAAACTGAAGTATTTAGCTATGAAGAGACATTTGATTACATGCCAATATTCGTTGATAGTACTGAAGCTGCTGCTGGTATAGATGAGATTGGGGTATTCGTAGATAATGAATGTTTAGGTGCAAGTAAGATAGAAGGATTCCCTGTCTTTATTCCTGCATATATAGATGAGGATTCAACAGGAAGTAAAGATTATAATGAACTTACTTTTCAGATAGCGACTTATGGTAAAGGTGGAAAAAGAAGTATCCCTGCTTTTGTGTATAATGAAATGAAAGATGCTTTTGTACAAGAGCCCGTTATTCTTGATAAAGATAGCTATGCTATTGTAAGATTAGGAACTGGAGAAGGAATGGAATTCCCTGAAGAATTTACACTATATCAGAACTATCCTAATCCTATAACAAATTCAACTACTATTTCTTTCGTTCCATCACCTGGAGTTGAAAAGTCTGAGATAAAGATATACAACATCAAAGGACAGCTAATAAAGAAATACGATGTTCAGAATGCGAAGAGCGGTATAAATAAGCTGGTTTGGAATGGGAGAAATGATAATGGTAAGAAGTTAGGCAATGGAATTTACTTCTATAAGTTGATTTCTGGTGATAAATCAGAAATAAAGAAGATGCTCCTCCTAAGCTAGTCCCTGCGTGTCCCGATTTTTCGTGAATCTATCGGCACGGAAGATAAATCCTTATGCGTAAAAAAACACACGGGTAGGTGAATCCGCCAGTTGGCGGATGCATCTACCCCTAAACATTGGAAATAAATTATGAAAAAAATTATATTTTTATTTATCCTTTTTATTTTATCATTCTTCCCATTTTCCATACTTTTTTCAAATACAATCATCGTAGATACAACTGGAACTGGAAATTACATTACTATACAAGAAGGAATAAATGCTGCTGTTAATGGAGATACCGTATTAGTATACCCTGGAACTTACTACGAAAATATAAATTACAATGGAAAGAATATAACAGTTACCAGTAAATGTCTTACAACTGGAAATAATTCTTACATTGATTCAACGATTATTGATGGTAATCAGAATGGGAGTGTAGTAACTTTTAACAGTAGTGAAGATAGCACTGCTGTTTTATGTGGTTTTACAATACAGAATGGGAGCGGTACAATGGATCTCTATAATAGTCTTTGTGGAGGGGGAGTGCTGTGTAAAAATTCTCAGCCATCTATTATTAATTGCTCAATAAAGGATAATAAAGCAGATATGGGAGCTGGAATCTTTTGTAGATCTGCTGATATTGCCATAAAAAATTCTATTATCAAAAACAATATTGGTTATGGAATTTATTGCTGGCAGAGTAATATAGTTTTATCAAATAATATGATATGTTATAATCATTCATATTTTGGTGGTGGAGGAATATGTTTTGTAATGTATTCTACGGGTTCCTTTGACTCAGAAGAAAGATGTAACATTTATTTAAATTATGGTGCTCATTCCTCTGATTTATATGCTTCATCGGATTGCCTGTTATTTGATGTATTTTTAGACACCGCTACTGTTATATCAAATGTAAAAGATTTTATTTATTTTTATAATGATAATCAACCCACTATAGATATATTAAATTACAAGATTGATCCTATAAATAACGATTTATATGTTTCTACGAATGGCGATGATTCAAATAGTGGTCTTAGTCCTGATGAAACATTTAAAACAATTTCTTGGGCATTAATCAATGTCGCATCTGATAGCACTCATCCAAATACTATTCATTTGGCAGAGGGAATATATTCACCAGAGACAACTGGTGAGAAATTTCCTCTCAATATGCGAAGTTATGTCTCTTTGGTTGGAGACTCGGAAATAAGTACTATACTTGATGGAAATGAACTCTCAAATTTGATAACATGTATTTTTAGTGATAAAGACTTTTATATAAAAAATTTAACTATCCAGAATGGGAAAAGCAGTAATGGTGGGGGTATTGTATTCTATTGTTTTTCTAATGCAATTGTAAAAAGTGTAATAATAAAAGATAATATCACTTTAGAAGGAGGATATGCTGGAGGTTTATTTTGTAGAGATAATAGCAATCCTATATTTGAGAACGTTACGATTACAAACAATTCAGCTCTTATAGGTGGTGGTGTAAAAATAGTAGAGAGTAGCCCTGTTTTTATAAATTGTATAATTTCTTATAACTCTGCCGATCCTACATATATTGGCACAGCCGGTATTTCTTGTTCTCACGAATGTTCTCCAATATTAATTAATACTGGACTTTTAAAGAATTCTGGGACTGAAACCGCTGGTATATATTTAGGAACAAATTGTTATTCTACTTCAGTAAACAATTCATTCGTAGACAATAATGGTGAAAATACCATCTATTTACAAGAAAATGGGAACATAGAATTGGTGAATTCAATTATTTGGAATAATACTAACAAAGAGATATACTTTTATCATAATTATGACCCAAACTATGTTGAAATATCTTACACTAATATTCAGGGGGGTGAATCTGGCATACAAACCAACGGGAATGGCACTTACTATTGGGGACCTGGCAACATAGATGAAGACCCTCTTTTTGTTGGTGGAGATCCATTCAGTTATGAGTTAACAAAATATTCTCCCTGCATAGATGCAGGCACACTGGACACAACAGGACTGCATCTCCCTGCAAATGACTTGGCAGGAAATCCGAGAATATTCAACGGGAGGATAGATATTGGAGCATACGAGTATCAAGGAGTTGGTATAGATGAACCAGATACTTCTTTTATTCATAATTTGTATCTATTTAATAATACTCCAAATCCTTTTAAGGAATCCACAACAATATCTTTTATCTCCGCAGATTATGAGAGAATAAAAGACTATACGCTTTCTATTTATAATACAAAAGGTCAGCTTGTGCGGCGATATAATGGTAACAAGGATGATTTTTGGGTAAGAACAGAGATCGTGTGGGATGGCACGAACGAGCAGGGAAGGCAGGTCGCACCGGGCACGTATTTCTATAAGCTGGAGTATAATGGGAATGCGGTTGTACGAAAAATGGTATTGTTTCGCTAAAGCTCTGAAATATAAAATGAAAAATGAAAAATAGAAAATATAAAATTTAAAATAGACCACCTTCATTATATTAAAAAGTGATCAGTCTTTTTCCGATAACATTGACAAAACTTATCTTTGTAGAGCTATTTTCTTAGAATTCAATAAAGCAATGGAGATGCCATGAAAAAAATTATAATCCCGATACTTGCCATCATTCTTCTTATGTGCTCATGTGCAAAAAAGTGTTATTTCAATTCCCCTCCTAAATATAATATTCCAACAAATAATGTGTTTGTTTTTGAGTGTGAGACCGATGAGTATTACACAGTTCATTACCAGGATGATGCGGCATTTCTGTATCACGGCTATGAAGTATACAAGTTGCCACGGGCAATTTCCGCAGATGGTGCACGCTACAGCGATGGAGTGAATGAATTCTGGAATAAAGGGGATATGGCGATGATCACCATCGGAGATAAATCGTATCAAAACTGCCAGCTGGTTGATCCTCAACAGATAAAACTTAAAATTCCGGAAGATTATTTCTGGGCTTTGAGTAATGACCCTCTCTGGTCGTTGACGATCTTTGATTCGGAAATAGCTTTGTTTTTTAACAAGAAAAATAAAGTGTACCGGTTTCCCTCTGCAACGCTTATAGATTCTGAACAAGGCGAAAAAGTGTACACTGCACAAACGGACGATCATACGGTTAAAGTTGAGATCTCAAAGCAGGATTGTTATGATAAAAAAAGCGATCAACACTTCCCATACCATGTAACTCTGTTTCTTGATGGAAAAGAATATAATGGATGCGGGAACTCACCCGAATAAAATGCATAATTCTAAAAAAGTTGACGTTGTCCGTTATTTTTTATGTGTGTAAATATTAAACTTTAAGAGGAATAAAATATGGATCCGATTCAAACAACAAAGCCCTATTTGGATAAGGCGATTGGTCTCATGATGGAGTATGGTCCAAAACTGATATTGGCAATTCTCGTTCTTATTATTGGTATGTGGATCATAAAAGGGATAAAAAAACTCATCACAAAAGCAATGGATAAAGGAAAGGTTGATGTTTCCTTACAGAGATTTTTGATCAGTCTCATCGTTATTACTTTTAAAGTGTTGCTCATGATAAGTGTGGCATCGATGGTAGGAATAGCCACCACATCTTTCGTGGCGATTCTTGGTGCTGCAACCTTTGCAGTCGGCCTTGCTCTCCAGGGCAGCCTATCAAACTTTGCAGGAGGTGTATTAATACTCCTGCTCAAACCTTTCACGGTTGGTGATACTATCGAAGCACAAGGATTTATCGGGAAAGTGCATGCAATACAGATCTTTAACACATTGGTTGTAACCTTCGACAACAAAATGATCTATATACCGAATGGATTACTTTCAAATGGTAATGTCACAAACTATTCTCATGAACCTATTCGGCGGGTGGATATGACTTTTGGTGTCAGCTATGGTGATGATATAAAGAAAACAAAAGATATTTTGATTAAACTGGTCAATGAGGACAAGCGCATACTGAAAGACCCGGCGCCGCTCATTGCAGTATCAAATCTTGGAGATAGTTCCGTTGATTTTGCTGTCAAGGTGTGGTGCGATACTGCTGAATACTGGAATATTTATTTTGATATGCAGGAGAATGTGAAGATCACTTTTGATAAAGAAGGTATCTCGATCCCGTTCCCGCAAACAGATGTGCATTTTTTCAAAGAAGAAAAGTAAGCAGCGTTTTAGAAATAAAGAGGTATAAGAAATGAGAAAAATATTAATATTTTGTGCAGTGATTTTTTTGACACTCACCCCAATCGTTCATGCTCAGTTCATGGCTGATCTGGAAACAGGACTCAATCTAAGCGGATATAATGATGTCAGAATACCGGGGGATACAGGAAGTCCGTTTTCCTTACAGAAAGATATAGGATCCAGTGCTTCACTTTTTTTTAGAGCAAAATTTAGCTATACTTTTGCGAAACAACATACGGTATCTGTGCTATTAGCTCCATTTACGAAAATCTATAAAGGTGAATTGAAACAGAAAGTTATATTTATGGGAAAAACATTTTCAAAAGATTATGATACAAAAGGGAAATATAAGTTCAATTCTTGGAGGATTTCTTACCGCTGGGAATTTTTAAATTCCAAACATTTTACAATCGGTCTGGGATTAACTGGAAAAATAAGAGATGCGAAAATTACATTAACCGGAAAGGATGCAACCGGAGGCTTGCCAGCCGTCTATGTTGAGGCTTCTAAAAGCAATGTCGGGTTTGTGCCGCTTATAAATTTCCTCTTTGCGTGGAAGATAACTCCCTGTATGGATCTGCGCATAGAAGGTGATGCGCTCGCAGCACCACAAGGGCGTGCGGAAGACATATTCTTCGGATGGACAGGATGTATTTCAGATAAAGTGAGAATAAAACTCGGTTACAGATTCCTGGAAGGTGGCGCAGATAATAATGCAGTGTATAATTTTGCGCTGTTCCACTATATTGTTTTTGGATTATCATTCGGTATCTGATTAAAAAACACTAAAATTAGCTCATATAATAATATTGATTTTAACCATATTCACGAGTGGGGATTCCGGAGAAAAATGCGTATATTTAGGTTTCGCAGACTTAGTGTAGAATGAAACAATTTATTATAACATTAATCACATTTCTTGCAATCGCAACCGTACTTTTTGCCCAGGGAAAAAGGATTAATCTAAATGATAAAAACTCAGGGTTCATTCAGGGAGTTGACATTTCAGAACTTCTTAAGATCGAAGATCACGGTGGAGTGTTTATCGAGAACGGTATTCAAAAAGATGCCCTTGAGATCTTCAAGGACCATCACATAAATTATGTACGATTACGGCTCTGGCATACACCGGGTGATGGATATTGTAATCTCGATAAAACCTTGCTCATGGCACAACGAATTAAGGATGCAGGTTTGAAATTCATGCTGGATTTCCATTATTCGGATACATGGGCTGATCCCGGTCATCAAGCGAAACCGGGCGCTTGGGGAAACCTATCCTTTCAAGCATTAGAAGATAGTATCCATACCTACACATCTCATGTGATCGCTGCACTCAAGAATCAAAATACGCTTCCTGATATTGTCCAGATCGGTAATGAGATCACCTGCGGAATGCTGTGGGATGATGGAAGGATTTGCGCACAGTACAACTCACCTTCTCAATGGAAAAAGTTTGGTTCCCTGGTAAATCATGCGATCGCCGGCGTTAAGGATTGTCTGACGAGTGGCGATTCTGTAAAGATAATGATCCACATCGATTGCGGGGGAAATAATACTGCCAGTAGATGGTTTTTTGATAAACTGCTTGCTCAGAACGTGGATTTCGATATCATCGGATTATCCTACTACCCATGGTGGCATGGCACATTCGGCGAATTGGAATATAATACTCGCGATCTTGCAGGGCGTTATCACAAAGACATTATTATTGTAGAAACTGCCTATCCGTGGACACTTGGTTGGTATGACAATACCCATAATATCGTTGGAGATTCCAGCCAGCTTCTACCGGATTACCCGGCATCGGTTGAAGGGCAAAAAGAATTTCTTGTCGATCTGATCGATCTTGTGAAGAATATTCCTGATGAGAAAGGATTGGGTTTGTTTTACTGGGCACCGGAATGGGTGAGCACTGCTCAATCAGGTTCTCCGTGGGAAAATATGACTCTTTTCGATTTTTATGGAGAGATGCTCGACTCCATAACAGCATTCGATTCAACGTGCGTTGATACCCCGAAATAGAAAAGAGAATAACCTTTTATTATACGACGACAGAGTCGTGGACTCCAAATAAATGTAAGAAGGCGATAATGCGCATTCTCGCCTTCGGTATATTAAGGTGTCATGGACAACTCCATGACATATTTAAATTTATAACTCAAACTCCAGCTTTTTTGCCCAGAGAGCAGTCCTATCTCTATTTCTCAGGAAATTATCCGTCATAAATTCCCGGTCTATCTCGATAACTTCATCAAAGACCACTTCATCATTTATGATCACTTTTACCGGATTATCAAAATTTACCATGTCGGGATGCAGGTAGAGTGCAAGTTTTTTTACTCGCGATGTTTCAAAAACAAATTCATTCCCGAAGTATTTTGCCTGCACTGCTCCTGAGGGGTTTGAATAGACGATCGCATCATAATAGGTTGTGTCAGGAAATTGACCATATAGTGTGATATCTTCATCATATCTTTTCACAGTAAGACTGACGGAGTCGCCGCGCTGTTTGAAGGTTTTCAGACTGTCCATTTCGTCAAGAGAGTGAAGAGGAATCCCATCCATTTTTATGATAAGATCCTGCTGCTGAAGTCCCATTTCACGTGCTGTGGTTTCTCCATCTACGAGATTGTACACCATGATACCGTCGTAATCAAAGTCGTCGTCAGGATAGAAGCCGAAGCTGATACGGTCATCAGGAAGCTGGATTTGATATTCTTTATGCCATTCTGCAAGCGACATAGTGGAATCTATTTCGAGGATTTCAAGCCAGTCACACTTTCCGTAATCAGGTGTCCATGTTTCCCAGTAAATACTCGGCTGGAAAATGTCTCTCGGCTGAATTTTCATGCTCTCGAACATAATAGGAATTTCATCCTCTGCATAATCAAATGAATGACCAATACCCCAGTATTCTTTATAGAGCAGATCAGCTCCTGCTTCGAGTGCAAGGTCCATTAAAAGACGCATTTTATAAGCGGGATAGAGCCCATCGAGATCTGTATTAATGACGTTAGTCCTGCGATTTCTGAGATTAGGTATATAGGATGGAGTTTTCGTCACAAGCGAGCCAACAGAAAGAAATCCGTTCAAAGGATAAAATGAGGCAAAATCATCAGGAGCACTCATTGCCATAAAGAAAGAACCCGAACCTCCATCTGAAAATCCGGTTACAAATATTCGATCATCATCAATATTGTAATATGTTTTGAGTGTTCTGATCTGTGTTTGAATATTTCTTACTCCCGCCAGATCCCACCATGATGTATCAATATTTCCAAAGGGGAAGAGCAGGAGCCAGTTGTTCGACTCTGCAAAGGGAAGGAATGGACTTTCCCCTAAAGTAGAATCTTCAATTGAATAAAAGTCTTTTGTGCTCACTCCACCATGTAAATAAACGAGCAAGGGAGTTTTTTTTGTTGGATCATATTTAGAAGGAATATAGATCATGTATGGTGCTGCAAGAGTGTCATTTATCTGGTTGTAATAAGTTATAAATACCCCGGTTGAATCCGGTCCGGGATACGTGTTCCATTGTGAGAGGATGGTATAGAGCGAGTCATCCGAAATGTCTTGATCATTTGCGTATTTGTTGATCTCATTGAGCCATGAGTCATTTTGTGCAAAGATATGCGATGCAAACATAATAACTATAATGATAATGAATATTTCAACTATTTTTTTCATGTCTGCTCCTTTTATGTTGTAGTTATGATTTTTTCTGTTTCCTTTAATATAGAAGGATAGCAGTCCTTTCGGCAGATACGGCTGAAATCGCAATAGCTGCAGGGTTTCTTACCGTACACCCTTTCACGAATATGAAATTCACCATGTGTCACTTTTGCTCCATATTGTAGGAAAAGGTCTTTCACTGTTTCAATATATTGACTGCGTGTGTTATCCTTCCGTGTAATAATAAAAATATTATTCTCTTCAAATATCTCAATCTGTTTATCCGTTGTTTGAGCGATATCTTTGAGGGACTCGTAAAGAAAGGTAATTTTGCTTTCAGGAAAATGCGATTTTAAGACCATAAGATAGAGAAATGCCTGGATATCCCAGAAGGACTCAATCTCCGAAGGACTTGGGCTAAAACCGGTTTTATAATCAACGCAAAGTACTCGATGAGGACTGTTTGTTTGAAAAATTCCATCAATTTTTCCCCGGAAATGAAGTGTTACTCTATCGCTTTTTAGCGAATAAACAGGCCATGTATCAATATTTTCTTTATCCATCAATCCGAAAACCTGCTCAAAGCTGACCGGTGAATACTCATTCAAAAAGTTCCTGTCAAAGGCAAGAAGCTGGACCAGAACATTGTTCTCTTCGCCTGAAACAAGTCCATCTGTATAGGGTGCGTATACTCTTTTGATGAACAAGTCTCCTTCCGGATCGACATGAAATTTGTTCAAAGCATAGGACAGCGATCCAGCAAGCAGCTCAAGAGCTTGCGAAAAATTTACCCTCACTAACTGAAATCCATTTTTCTTTCCGAAATATTCCATCGCTTTGTGTATAACATTACCAAGCTGTAATCTTTGATTGGCATCTTCATCATAAGTCAGCGGCTTCAAATCCAGTAATTCCTCAAACATATAGTGCATCGGGCATTGGATGAGTGTGTTCATGTCACGTGCAGAAAATCTAAGCGTGGATTTTCCATCAGTTTTCACAAAACCCTTATATAATCCCGGAGCATCTGTTTGATATTCATTGTGGCGCTTCAAAACAGGAAGGGCCGGGTTCTCAATTTTATGATCATAATATGTGAGATAATGCTGACGTGAAGTGAGAGGTGCTCTTTCTTGCTCTGTGAATTTTTGGAGATCAAATGTTTCCAGCAAAGTTGAAGGATTCAGTACATTTCCATCCATGTCCCGTTCCGCACAGGAATAGTTAACCTGAGAATTCAGCTCTTGCCAGCGGTTGAGAAGCATCACACTTTTTTCCCAGTTATACACGGGAATTGACGACGCAAAAGGATTGTTTTTCTGTGGAACAGGGAAGTAATTCTGTGATAATCCTGCAATAAAGAGTTTCACCTCATTCAGTTCGAGTGTGTCCATGAAACCAAGAATTTCGATGCCCTTGTAACCTCTTCGTGAAGGCATCTCCAGATTTTTCAATGCTTTTTTTATGTCTTTTAGAAGATTGTCAGGTTTGAGCTCAAGCCCGATTTCGTGATAGGCATTGAGTGTATTTTGTAGGCATTTTTGAATATAGGAATATGCTTCTTGCATGTTTTCATACTGCTCTACTTTAGAAATTATGCCTGTACTTATTAAAAATTTATCTATCCCATCAGGTAAGGACGTATGGGTCATATCTATCGCAACACCCTTTATCATGCCGAGTAATTCCGTAATTGTATGAACTGCTTCAGAATGCTCTTTAATTTTATCGATCTCAGTAATATCACTGAAATAATGTATGCCGTTCCTGCGAATAAATGCATCGAGTTCAAAGATATTCCTGAAAGTATCAAAGAGGGGGTGGAGCATCAGCGAGGAAACAGTATCCCATGTGAGTCTTTCCGATGAGAGCATGATTGTAAGCAATGAGATAATGAACTGAGTAAGAGGTTCGGCGACAAGTTTACTTCCTGCAATAGAACGAAAGGGAATTCCATACGAATGAAAAACCTTCTTTATCAACGGGAGATAAGCCTCCATGCTGGAAACAGCAACTTTTATTTTAGAAAGGTTCTGTTCGCTTTCTCTGGGGTTGTATATCTCTCTGGCGATCGCATCAATCTCAGTTTCTATCGAATAATATTGTGTGTATTCGTGTTTTGGACTAAACTCTTTTTGTACAACTGTTTGCCAGATTTGCGGCGTAAGATCAAAAGAAGATTGCGTGGTAAAATCTTCGAAATTATTGATAAAATAGAATTTTTCCGTGTGCTTTGAGAGCTGTGATATAATCTCATATTCGATGCGACTCTCTTTGTAAAATCCATTAAGGAGTATTGTTTTACCTTCAAGATTACATTGAATGTAATGTCCTATAAGCTCCTGGTCATAATAATAGTGCTTCTCCTGTCTGAGCCGTTCATATTCATTATGGATTTTT
>Ga0268278_1000789_pt1 | contig 20504 bp, 29 predicted proteins | sample saktaG_3_FD_190135 | JGI IMG/M metagenome (GOLD analysis project Ga0268278, IMG submission 190135) | Saline water microbial communities from Sakinaw Lake, British Columbia, Canada - sak_2010_1_5_55m | ecosystem: Environmental > Aquatic > Non-marine Saline and Alkaline > Saline ...
TATGAATGTCCCTTACTTTTGAGCTTAAAGAATTCCTTTCTAATTATTTCTTTTTTCATAAAATTAGTTCGATTTCATCTGCGAACTAATTTTCGGTTCTTACGACATATGTCTATGGGTCGCACATTAAAAAATTCTTCAGTAACCTTTATAAATGCTTTAAATTACTGGATGCTTGTATTATTAAAAGGAATAATATTATCATAATGTTAATTTTGATAGCAGTTGGTTTTAACTAACAGGCTCAAAATAAATCTCTTTTTGAGTTCTCTATTTGACTATCTTAATAAAATATTAATTATTACATTAATAAAGCATAAATTATTACATTAATAAAGCATAAATTATTACATTAATAAAGCATAAATTATTACATTAATAAAGCATAAATTATTACATTAATAAAATGGCAAAAAATACTAGTATGAGAAGCGGAACATTACAAATCTACCCAAGGGTCCGTGCTAAAAAATTTCTTCCGAGGATAAAATGGAAACTTTTAGATAAAAAAATCCCTGGGCTTTTAGGTTTTATTGGATATAAAGTAGGAATGAAATCTGCATTTGTGAAAGATAATACCCCCAATTCCTTAACAAAAGGTCAAAAAATTGCAATACCTGTAACAATTATAGAGTGCCCTCCAATGAAAATTCTTTCTATAAGATTTTATGAAAAAAATAATTTAATTAAAGAACTCTTAAATGTGAATTTAGATAAACAATTAAAAAGGAAAATTAAAATATCTAAAAAAACTGATGAAAAAATTTTAGATAAATTAGATAAAATTATTAAAGAAATTAAATTTAGTGATATTAAGATTATTGTATATTCTCAAGTTAAAAAAACCGGAATAAAAAAAACCCCGGATATAACTGAAATTGGCTTATCTGGGAATTTAAAGGAAAAATTAGAATTTTTAAAAGAAAACATTTCAAAAGAACTTTCATTAAAATCTTTTTTTGACGAATCAATTATTGATGTTCGAGGAGTTACTAAGGGTAAGGGATTTCAAGGCCCTACAAAAAGATTTGGTATATCTCTAAGAAGCCATAAATCTGAGAAAGGTGTTCGTGGCCCTGGAAGTGGGGGTCCTTGGCATCCTGCAAGAGTAGATTTTACAATACCTATGGCTGGACAAATGGGCTTTTCTACAAGAGTTAATTATAACAATAAAATAATCTTACTAGATAGTATAAAAAATAGAGATATTAATTCACAAAGCGGATTTGAGCATTTTGGTAAGATTAAAACAGAATATTTAATGGTAAATTCTAGTGTTTCTGGGCCATCTAAACGGCCTTTTGTCTTAACTGTAACTTTAAGAAAAACAAAAAAACAAACTAAAAAAAACTATGAATTTATTGAATTAAGATAAAATGAAAATTGAAATAAAATGAAAATACAAATATTAAATAAGGAAGGAAGAAAAATAAAAGAATTAATCACAACCCTATTCAAAGAACCGATAAGAAAAGATATTATTTTAAAAGTTGCGGAAACAGAAAAAATAAAATCGCCTTATTCTCCTAAATATTTGGCAGGAATGGAAAGATCTGCTTCTGGAAATGTCAGCCATAGAAGACATGCTTGGAAATCTGATAGAGGTAAAGGATTAAGTAGAATTCCAAGAAAGATTTTTTGGAGAAGAGGCACTCAGTTTTCTTGGGAGGGTGCAATAATTCCTTCTACAAGGGGGGGAAGAAGGGCTCATCCACCAAAAATTTCTGTAAAATTAAAAAAAATAAATAAAAAAGAATATAAAAAAGCATTATTCTCCTCATTGACCTATGTAAACTCAATAGACGAATTAAAAAAGAAATATTCTTCAATAACAGATTTTTCCAAAATAAATCTTCCAATTGTTATTGATCAAGAAGTTTTAAGTTTAAAAACCAAGGAATTTTTAAAATTTTTGAAGAAAATCTTGCAAAATCTTTATAATATTTCAATAAAAAAGAAAACAATCAGGGCGGGGATAGGAAAACTAAGGGGAAGAAAATATAAAAGAAATGCGGGACTTCTATTAATTATTGGGAAAAATGAAGAAATGAAAATAAAAGGAATTGATATTATTAATACAGATAAATTAATGGTTTCAGATTTGGCTTCAAATGGTGCTCGATTAACTATTTTTAGTGAAGAAGCAATTAAAGATTTAGAAAAAATAAAATGATTAAACCAATAACCACTGAAAAGGCTGTAAGATTAATTGAATTAAATAACACTTTATTATTCGAAGTAGACAGAAAAAAATCAAAAAAAGAAATTAAAGAAGAAATTGAAAAAATTTTTAATATTAAAATAGACTCTATCAATACTTTAATAAGATTAAATAAAAAAATTGCATATGTTAAATTAAATAAATCCAATGCTGCGATTGATGTAGCAACAAAACTTGGAATAATTTAAAATGGGTAAAAGAATAACACAACAAGCTAGGGGAAAGGGAAGTTTAACTTTTAAAGTTAGAAGAAGGGCCTACAAACATAAAATTTTGTATCCCCCGTTAAAAATCAAGGGAAAAGCGAAGATTATAAAACTTATTAATTCTGGAGGACATTCTTCCCCACTTGCAAAAATCAAAATTCAAAAAAATATCTTTATTGTCCCAGCTGCAAAAGGGCTTTATGAAGGACAAGAAATTGAAATTTATGGGGGAATAGAAAATGGAAATATCATAAGATTAAAAGACATTCCACAAGGAACAAAAATATTCAATATTGAATCTTTTCCAGGTTCTGGAGGAAAATACTTAAGAAGTGGGGGAAGCTATGCAACACTAACAAACAAACAGGATTTATTTGTAGAAATACAAATAAAAAGAAGAAAAATCAAATTAAATAAAGATTGCAGAGCAATTATTGGAATTGCTGCAGGCGATGGAAGATTAATAAAACCAATTATAAAGGCTGGAAAAAAACACCATATGATGCTTTCAAGAGGAAAAAAATGGCATAGAACCTCTGCAGTCAAAGTTAATGCAGTAGATCACCCATTTGGTAGTGGCAGAGGAAAAAGAATAAAAAGTAAAATTGCAAAAAGGAACGCACCTCCTGGAAAAAAGGTTGGACATTTAAGACCAAAAAGAACTGGAAAGAAAAAATAAATAAAAAATTAAAAAATGATAAAAAATACTGATTTAAGAAAAAAAGAATTTAAGTATAGGGGAAAAACTATTGAAGAATTAAATAACCTAAATCTTAGAGAATTCATTGATCTTTTAAAATCAAATGAAAAAAGGAGTGCTTTAAGACAAATTAATGAATTACAAAAATTTATTTTAAAATGTAAAAAGAAAAATGGACAAAACAAAACAATAAAAACCCATTTACGACATTTAATAATTACCCCAGAAATTATTGGATTAAAAATTAAAATATATAATGGAAAAATATTTTTTCAGATAGAAATATCTAAAGAAATGCTTGGGCACCGATTAGGTGAATTTTCAGTTACTAGAACTAAAGTTAAACATGGAGCAGCAGGAGTTGGTGCAACAAGATCTAGTTCCTTTTTATCTGTAAAATGATGTCTAAAAAAAATATAAATCTAAATGAAAAAGAATCAGAGAAAAAAGCTGAATCTTCTAAAGAAGAATCAAAAAAATCTGAAGAAGATTTAGAAAAAACTCGGGAGAAAAAAGAATCAATAATAAAAAACCCAATTATTTGTGGAAAAAATCTTCCAATATCAAAAAAACATGGGCTTGCTATTTGTAAATTTATTTCAAAGAAAAAAATTGAAGAAGCAATAAGGGATTTAGAGAAAGTGATTAGATTAAAAACCCCGATTCCAATGAGGGGGGAAATTCCTCATAAAAAAGGGAAGGGGATAATGTCTGCAAGATACCCTATAAAAGCCTCTAGAATTGTTATTAAATTATTAAAGGGCCTAAATGCAAATGCTTTTGTGAAAAACATAGAAATTGAAAATTATAGAATTGCTGCAAAAACAGATCCTGCTCCAAGACCCTATAAACGTTTTGGCCAAAAAAAAATGAAACGGGCCCACATAATAATTAAACTGATAGAATTAAAAAATAAAATGGGGGATATAAAGAAAAATGAAAAAAGAAAGAAAAATTAGCTTACGTGGAAGAAGTTTTAAAGGGAATGTTATAAAAAAATTTCAGAAAAGGGTGGTTATAGAATTTGAAAGAACAATTTATATCAAAAAATATGAAAGGTATTTAAAAAGAAGAACAAAATTACATGCTAGATTACCTGAAGAACTTTTTGAAAAAATAAATTTGGGAGATTATATTGAAATCAGGGAATGCCGTCCTTTAAGTAAGATAATTCATTTCATGGTTGTAAAAAAAATAAATAAAAAAGAAAAATGAAAGGCGTTGCAGCAAATTTAACTAGAGCACTAAATATTGGAAGTCTTGTTTTAGCAAGCGACAATAGCGGAGCAAGGATTGTTAGAATTGTCTCTGTAAAGAGGGGGAAAAGTAAAAAAGGGAGGCAACAATATGCAAAAATCGGAGATAAAGTAAAAATTTCTGTTAGAGCAGGAAATTATAAAATGAAAGGGCAGGTTTTTGACGCAATAGTAATTCGACAAAAAAAACCTTTTAGAAGAAACACTGGAGAGCGAGTTGCTTTTACAGATAATGCTGTTGCCTTATTAAAAGATGATAAAGGAAATCCTAAAGGCACTCAAATAAAAGGGCCAATTTCAAAAGAGGTCTCAAGCAAATGGCCTTTTTTAGCAAGAATAACTAAATTTGTATTATAAATTAAAATAGAAAATGAAAAATAAATTTTCAAAAAAATGGAAGGCAAGCAAACAGCCAAGAAAACAAAGAAAGTATCGGGCAAATGCTTTTTTACATATTAAACATAAATTTGTCTCTGCAAATTTATCAAAGGAACTGAGAAAAAAATATAATCGGAGAAACATTCCATTAATAAAGGGTGACCAAGTAAAAATTATGCGCGGAGAATTTAAAGGAAAAATAAATAAAATTGAAAAGGTAAATGTAAAAAAATCAAGGGCAATGGTCTCAAATATTAATAAAACTAAAAAGGATGGCTCTAAAATAAAAGTTTATTTTGATCCTTCAAATTTGCAATTGATTGAATTAAATTTAGAAGATAAAAAAAGAATTCAAACTTTAGAAAGGAGATTAATTCCCGACAAAAAATCTGAAAAAAAATCTTTGAAAAAAAATGAAAATCACACAATAGCTAATGTACAATTAAATAAAAAAAAGGAGAATATAAAAAATGCATCTAAAAAGAAATAAAATACCGAAATTTTGGCCAATACCAAGGAAAGGAACAAAATATTTGGCCTTAGCTAATCATAATCAGAAAGAATCTATTCCATTATTAATTGTTTTACGTGATATTCTAAAATTAGTCAGAAATAAAAAAGAATTAAAAAAGGTTTTAAATGAAGAACAAATTAAAGTAAATCAAAAAAAAATTCAAGAAACAAATTTCCCTGTAGGTTTATTTGATATAATCCATATTTCAACTACTAAAAAAAACTATCAAGTAAATTTATCTGAAAATAAAAAAATCTCTTTGAAAGAGATTTCTGATAAAGAAGCAGAAACTAAGATTTTTAAAGTAGAAAATAAAAAAATTCTTTTAAAAAATCAAACTCAATTAAACTTAATGGGTGGCAAAAATATTATTTCAACTAAAAAAATTTTGGTTGGGGAATCTATTATCTTAGAATTAAAAAATAATAAGATTCTTGAAATAATTCCTTTTAAAGAAGGAGAAAAAGTTCTTGTGATTAAGGGGAAACATCAAGGGTATTCAGGAACAATAAATAAAATTAAACATCTTGGAAACAAAAAAATAGCAGAGATAATTTTTAATAAAACAACAGTCAATGTTTGGAACAAAAATTTGATTATGATAAAATAAAATGGGAAATAAAAATCAAAATAAGATGCGAGAAATTGAAATAGAAAAAATTGTTCTTAATTGTGGTGGCACTGACGAAAAACTTGAAAAATCTGTAAAATTACTTGAAAAATTAACTCAAAAAAAAATTAAAAAAATAAAATCTACGAAAAGAATTCCCGGATTCAAAATTTCTCCTGGAAAATTTAGTGGGTGCAAAATAACAATAAGAAACAAAAAACAAATAACAGACTTACTAAATAAATTTTTTGTAACAATTGAAAATGAAATTTCAAATAAAAAAATAACTTTAAATGCCGCCTCTTTTGGAATCCCAGAATGTATTGAAATTCCTGGATTTGAATATGATAGGGAAATAGGCATACTTGGATTTGAAATCTCAATAATTTTTAAAAGAAAAGGCAAAAGGGTAAAATTAAAAAAAAGTAAAAGAGGGAAATATCCACTTAAACAACAAATTTCTAAATTAGAAATAATTGAATATCTAAAAGAAAATTTTGGATTGGGAGTAATTTAATATGACTGCAAGTGATTGGAGAAAAGCATTGAAACAATTTATAAAAAAACCTGTAATAAAAATAAAATACATTAAGCATAATCGACCTAAAAAAAGAACTACAGGCATAGCAAGAAAAAAATGCGAAAGATGCGGGAGATTTGGGGCGATGATAAATAAATATGGTCTTAATCTATGTAGGCATTGCTTTAGAGAAGTAGCTGAAAAATTAGGATTTAAAAAATATAATTAAAATGAGTCAAGATATTATTGCAGATGGATTAAACCAAATAATGAATGCTAAAAAAGCAAGAAAAGAAAATGTTATTATTAAAAAACACTCTAAATTATTTGAAAATATATTAAAAATTGCGAAAGAATCAGGTTATTTAGATTATTCTATAAAAGAAAGGGACTTAATAGTAAATTTTAATAAAATAAATGAAATTCGGGCAATTAAACCAAGATTTTCTGTTTCAATTAAAACAATAAATAAATATGTTAGGAGATTTCTTCCTGCTAAAAACTTTGGTTTTCTGATTATTTCAACTAATCAAGGTTTAATGAAACACGAAGAAGCTAAAGAAAAAAATTTGGGGGGTTGTTTAATTGCTTATATTTTTTAAAAATTTAAGTATTAAAAATCAAATAAAATGAAAGAGAATAATAAAATAAAAAACTTAATTGAAATAATCGAGATACCCAATGAAATAAATGTAGAACTTTTAAAAAATGAAATAATCATGAAAAAAGGTGAAAATAAACTTTCTAGAAAATTTAATTCAATAATCCATCTTAGAAAACAAGATAATAATATCATCATTGAAACTAAAAGAAATAGAAAAATTGAAAAAAAGAACTTTGGGACTCTTAAGGCCCATATAAAAAATATGATTAAAGGCTTCGATAAAGAGTTTAAGTATAGATTAGAAATTGCTTTTGTACATTTCCCAATGAATGTAAGCATTGATCAAGAACAAAATGAAATAGTAATAAAAAATTTTCTTGGTGAAAAAAAGGATAGAAAACTAAAAATTCCAAAAGGGGTTGATATCAAGATAGATAAAGAAATTATTGAGATTAAGTCTATTGATATTGAAAAAGCTGGGCAATTGGCAGCAAATCTTGAAAAAAGAACTAAAGTTAGAAATAAAGATAGGAGAGTTTTTCAAGATGGAATCTTTATCATTGAAACTCCTAAAAAAAGGTTTTTATAAAAAATGAAAAAGAAATTTTTAAGAAAAGATTGGAGAAAATATTCCAAATTAGGTTTAAGAAGAAAAAGCAAACAGAAGTATAAAAGAGCAAAAGGAATGGATAATAAAATGAGATTAAATATGAAAGGAAATCTTAGAAATATTTCCATTGGCTTTAGAACTAAAAAAGAAGGAAGAAATTTGATAGATGGTTTGACCATCAGAAATATTTTCAATTTGAAAGATTTGAAAGACATTAAAAAAAACGAATTAGGGCTTGTGAGACATATTGGAAAGAAAAAAAGAATTGAAATTGCAGAATATGCTTTGATAAATAAAATCAAATTAGAAAATTTAGATCCAAAAAAGTATTTAGAAAAAATTAAAATAGAAGCAGAAAATAAAAAAGAAGAAAAATTAAAGAAGATTGAAGAGAAAAAAGCAAAATCTAAAAGAAATAAGGTGAAAAAAGACCAAAAAGTGAAAAAATCAAAAGAAGAACTTCAAAAAGGAGAAAAAGTGGAAGAAGAAAAAGAACACAAAGATCAAACTTTAAATTTGACCAATAAAAAAATAAATTTGGAAAAGAGAAAAAATGAATTTAAGAAATAAAAAAGATCTAGCTGCAAAAACCCTTCATGTTGGAAGAAATAGGATTTATTTTAATAATCAAGGATTTAAAGAAATAAAAGAAGCAATAACTAGGCAAGATATTAAAGATTTATATAATGAAAAAATAATCCAAATTAAACCAATAAAAGGTAGAAAGAAGGTCCAAAAAAGAAAAAGAAAAAGGGGCCCAGGGAAAATAAAGAAAAAATTAAATAAAAGAAAACAAGAATATGTTAAAATAACCAGAAAATTAAGAGATTATATAAAATCTTTGAAAAATCTTGGAATAATCTCTAAAGAAACTTATCTTGATTTAAGGAAAAAAATAAGAATGAGAATCTTCAAAAGTAAAAGAAATCTCCAGGGATATTTACAAAAAACTTTTAAATTAGATTTAAAGAAACAGCTTCCAAGTAAAAATCTGGAAAAACAAGTAAAAACAACTTTGAAAAAAGAAAAATTGCCTCAAAATAATTTGAAGAAATTGAATAAGAATAAAACAAAAAAGGTTCCAAAAAAAATAAATAAAACAAAAAATAGAAAATTAATAAATAAAAACAAATTAAAATGAACTTGAATAAAAAAAGAAGAAGAGAATTTAAAACAGATTATAAAAAAAGATTGAAACTACTTAAGGGAAATTATCTAAGATTTGTTGTTAGAAAAACAAATAAATATTTAATTTTGCAAATAGTTGATTCAATAAAAGCTCAAGACAAAATTCTCTTTTCATCAACAACTAAAGAATTACTGAAATCTGGTTGGCCAGAAAAGAAAAAATCTAGCTTAAAATCCTTAAGCGCGGCCTATTTAACAGGATTATTACTCGGGAAGAAAATGATCGATTTAAAGAAAGAACTAATTTTAGATAGTGGATTGATCCCAAATACTAAAGCCTCCAGGGTTTATTCTGCAGTTAAAGGATTAGTAGATTCTGGAATCAAGATTAAGCATAATGAGAAGATATTCCCAAGTGAAGAACAAATTTCTGGGAAATATATGAAAGAAGATTTTTCTTCTGAATTTAAAAAAATTAAGGAAAAAATAATAAAAAAATGATGCCCAGAAGACCTAAAAAATCAAAAGAAGAAATTCAAAAAATTAGAGAAGAAAGACTAATAGAATCCCAAAGGCAACAATTAGAAAATTGGAAACCCAAAACTGAATTGGGAAAACTTGTTAAAGAGAAAAAAATAAAAAAAATTGACGAGGTATTAGGTCATAAAATTTTAGAGCCAGAAATTGTAGATACCTTATTAAATCTAAATTCTGAACTATTGAACATTGGACAATCTAAAGGAAAATTTGGTGGTGGAAAGAGGCGGGCTTGGAGACAAACCCAAAAGAAAACTGCAGAGGGTAATGTCCCAACCTTTTCTTGTATGTGTGTTGTGGGAAATAATGAAGGAATTGTTGGACTCGGTTATGGTAAATCTAAAGAAACCCTTCCTGCAAGATCAAAGGCATTAAGAAAAGCTAAATTAGATATCATAAAAATTAAAAGGGGTTGCGGCAGTTTTGATTGCACTTGCGGAGAGCCACATAGTGTTCCTTTTATTGTTGAAGGCAAATGCGGAAGTTGTAGAATAAAATTAATTCCAGCACCACAAGGCACTGGATTAGTTATTGGTGATGAATGCAAAAAAATATTAAAGCTTGCGGGAATAAAAGATGTTTATAGTGTTAGTTCTGGAAAAATAAGGACTACTATAAATTTAGCAAAGGCTTGTTTATATGCCTTGAAAAAAACAACAGAAAAATAAAATGGAAGAACGAAAATTTATCAAATTAAAAAAAGAAGAATTTGCAATCAAAGAATATATTAAGAAGAGTTTGGGTAAGGGTAAAATAAGTGAATTAGATATTGAATATACTCCTCTAGGAGAAAAAATAATCATTCTTACAAATCGGCCGGGATTTGTTATTGGAAAAAAAGGTGAAAGGATTGAAAGATTTACAAGATTTTTAAAAGAAAAATTTAAATTAGATAATCCCCATATTGAAATTAAAGAGATAGAAGAACCATTATTTGATTCCCAATTAGTTGCAGATGAAATCGCAATAGCATTAGAGAGAATGGGTAACCTAAAATTTAAGGTTATTGCTTATAGGAAATTACAAGAAATAATGGGCCATGGAGCTCTTGGTTGTGAACTAAGATTAACTGGAAAATTGCCTAGTGAAAGATCTAAATCCTGGAGATTTGCTTTAGGTTATCTTAAAAAGGCAGGAGAACCAAGTAAAGAGATTAATAGGGCTAAATCTACTGCATTAACCAAAACGGGGATTATTGGTATCAAAGTTGCAATTATGCATCCTAAGGCAAAAATTTATGATAAAATTGAAATTAATGATGAAATTAAAAAACAAATCAATGAAATTCCAAACGATCAAAATATAAAAGAAACAGTAATAAAAAAAATAAAAAAAATTCGGAAAATAAAAAAAATAAATCTAAAAAATGAAAATTGATTAAAATGGGAATTTTAAAAAATAAAGAGATTTCAAGAATGTCTGAAAAGGAAATAAATGAAAAACTCGAAGAACTAAAATTAGAATTAATTAAAAGTAAAGTGACTTCTAGTAAAAGTGGAAAAACAAAAATTAAAGAGATAAAAAAGACAATCGCGAGATTATTAACATTTAATAGACAAAATAAAAGGCCTATTAAGAAATAAACATGGATATATGCCCAAAATGTGGTTTACCTTTACAAGCATGTGTTTGCGAAGAGATAGCAAAAACTGAACAGAGAATAAATTTACAAATTGTGAAAAAAAGATTTGGAAAATTAATAACAATTATCTCTGGCTTTAAGAATATAAATCTTAAAACAATTGCAAAAAATCTTAAACAAGAACTGGCTTGTGGTGGAACAATAAAAGATAAAATAATAGAGTTGCAGGGAAACCATCTTAAAAATGCAAAAAAAGCATTAATAAATCAAGGATTCCGAGAAGATTTGATAGAAATTATATAAAGACAAATCTAAGATTAAAAAGAAGAAAGGTTAATAAAGAAAATAAAAATAGATAAGAATATATGGAAAATAAAAAAAAATTAATTGCAGTTATTAGAATTCATGGGAGAGTTAAAGTTCCAAAAGATATTATAAACACTCTTGATAGATTAAGATTAAAAAGAAAATATTCTTGCGTTCTAATTCCTTTTAGTAATGAAAATTTAATGGGCATGATAAAAAAAATAAGATATTATGTTGCATTTGGAGAAATTGAAAAAGAAACTTTAATAAAATTATTAAAAGCTAGAGGCAAAAAGATTAATAAAGAAATTTTTAATGAAGGAAAGATTGCAGATGATTTAATTAGTGGAAATTCTTTAAAAAAATTGAATTTTAAACCTTTCTTTAAACTACATCCACCAAGAAAAGGGATAAAAAGCAAACTACAATACCCTAAAGGAGTTTTAGGGAACAATAAAAAAGATATAAATAAATTAATTTTGAGGATGCTGTAAGTCGTGCCTATTAAATTCAATGAAAATAAAAAAAACGAAAAAATCCAAGAGATTGCGAGGAAGTAAAACTCATGGACATGGCGCTAAGAAAAAATGGATGGGAAAAGGCCATAAAGGCGGAAAAGGAATGGCTGGAACTGGAAAAAGGGCTGATCAAAAAAAATCGCTAATTCTAAAAAAATATAAAAAATATTTTGGGAAACAAGGAATTACAAGCAAAAAAACTCAAAATAAAAAAATAAAAAAAATAAATTTGGGTTCTATTCAAAAAAACTTAATTTCTCTTTCAAAAAAATATGGTGAAGATAGTGGATTAAATTTAAAGGAATATAAAATTCTAGGAAATGGGGAATTTAAAGAAAAATTAATTATTATTGCCAAAGGCTTTAGTAAAAGTGCTAAAGAAAAAATCGAAAAAAATAAAGGGCAGGCAATTCTTTTTAAAAAATTAAAAAATTTAATTAAACAAGAAATAAAATAAAATCTTTAATTTGTGACAGATTTATCAAAAATATTTAAATTTAACATGGGATTTAGAAATATATTAAAAAACCTTCCAGAAGTTATTGGTCCTACTGAAAAGAAATTAAGTTTTAATGTTAAATTAAAATGGACTTTAATAATCCTTGGGGGATTTTTTATTCTTTCAAATATTTCTCTTTATGGATTAGCAAATAATGCTTTAGAAAGATTTGAATATTTAGCAATTATTATGGGAACTAGTTTTGGTTCTATAATCTCTTTAGGAATTGGCCCAATTGTAATGGCTTCTATTATTCTTCAATTATTGGTTGGAAGTAAAATATTAAATATTGATACTTCTACAACCGAGGGGAAAAGATTTTTCCAAGGAATTCAAAAATTATTGGTTTTCTTTTTTATATTAATTGAAGCGATAGTTTATGTTTCTATGAAAGGCTTGGAAGCAGTTCCAGGTTATGGCTTTATTGTAATTTTTCAATTAATTTTGGGAGGGTTAGTAATTTTATTTATGGATGAATTATGCAATAAATGGGGTTTTGGATCTGGAGTTAGTTTATTTATTGCTGCAGGTGTTGGATGGAGATTAATAACCTCTGCTTTTGGGTTCTTAGGACCTCAAGGGAATCTTCAGATTTCTGGAAAATTCATAGTGTTTATAACTAGCCTATTAAATCAAAATCCCCAAGCAGCGATGTGGGCCTTTGCAGCAATATTTTCTACAATTGTTTTATTTTTAGTTATTGTTTGGGCGCAATCTTTAAAAATTGAAATACCATTAAGTTATAATCGATTAAGAGGATATGGAGTTAAATGGCCCCTTCAATTCTTTTATACTAGTGTTATTCCAGTAATCTTAACTGCAGCATTAATTGCTAATCTTCAATTATTTGGGGGGATTGCACAAAATTGGATTGGTCACCCGACCATTTTAGGGAATATTGTAAATGGGCATGCAGAATCTGGATTCTTATATTGGATTAGTTCAACAAATATTGTAGAAAGAATAATTCAGGGAAGTTGGGAATGGAAATTATTAATCCAAACCATTGGCCATATATTGTTTTTTGTGATTTTTACAGCAATATTTTCTTTGTTTTGGGTTAAAACTTCTGGGATGGATGCTTCAAATCAAGCCCAGAAAATTTTGCAATCTGGCTTACAAATCCCAGGATTTAGGAAAGATGAGCGAATTTTGCAATCAATTTTATCTCGATATATCCTCCCTTTAACAATTATGGGTGGAATTGCTATAGGATTTCTTGCTGCACTTGCAAATGTGCTGGGGACATTAGTTGGAGGAACTGCCTTACTTTTAGGAATTATGATTGCTTTTCAATTTTACCAAAATATTGCACAGCAACATGCAATGGATATGAATCCAAGTTTAAGGAAGGTTATGGGTGTTTAAAATAATGATAAAAGAACTAATTCAAACAAATCCAAAAATTGCAATAGTAATTATTTCTTTATTAGTCACACTTGTGATAACTATCATTACCTATTTAGTTACTGATAGGAAAAAAATGAAAGAAATTAAAACAAAACAAAAAAGATTAAGAAAAGAAATCAAAGAATGCCGAGACAATCCAAAAAAGATGATGGAATTAAATAAAGAAATGATGAAAGATCTCCCAGAACAAATGAAACATTCTTTTAAACCAATGTTAATTACTATAGTGCCTTTATTAGTTTTATTTGGATGGTTGAGAAATACTTTTGCAGAAACAACCCTTGCTTCTGGATGGATTTGGTGGTATATTATTTTTTCATTACTTTTTAGTATGATTTTAAGGAGATTATTTAAATTAGAATAAATTAAAATAAAAAACCAGTTTAAAATTAAATTTTAATAAAAATAAAACAATGGACAAAGACAAAATTTTAAAATTACAGATTATTGAAGAAGAAATCAATGAAATTGATGATAAATTAAAATTTATTGAAGGAGATCTTTCAAGTATAAAAGAATTAAAAGATGATTTAAAAGAAATAAAGAAAACAAAAGAAGAGATAGCTTGGGTGGAATTGAAAAAAGGAATTTATATGCCTATAAAAATCATAAAAGGAAAATTATTAATTAGATTAACAAATAAGGAATTTATAAAAAAACCCATTGATGAAACCATTGATTTAATTGATGAAAATTTAAAAAAATTAATTGAAACCAAATCATTTTTTTTAGAAAAATTTGGAGATTTGGAATCACAAATAAATGGGCTAATTGAAGATAAAGAAGAATAATTTGTGAACCTTATTTTAAAATAATTTATGTTTTTTCTTTACTTTCTTTAAAAATTGAGCATAGGTCTGATTCCCTAATTCTGAAATAATTCCTTGGATGTTTTTCTTTTTTATTAATTCAAAGCAAGGATTTTTTATATTAATCTTTTTATGATTTTTCCAAATTTCCTCTGAACTTCTTTGTTCTATTTTTATATTTTTTGGGGAATATTTTAAAGAATCTGAAAGAATATATAATGGAATTTTGCTCCTTTTCGCAATTTGCGCAAACATGCCACTCCCGATTTTATTTATCGTGCCTTTCTTATATAAAACATCTGCACCAAATAAAACTAAGTCTGCCTTTTTTGTGTGTTGAGTTTTTGTTAAAGCAACTGCAGCTGCAGAATCAGCAAATAAAGTAACTTTAATGCCTGCTTTTTTTAATTCTATTGCACTTTTCCTTCCCTGATAAAGCGGACGAGTTTCAGTATTATAAACTTCAAATTTCTTGTGATTTTTTTTTGCATAAATTAATGATTGAATTACAGTTGAAGAATGGCAATGCGTAAAAATGACAAAATTATCCTTTATTATTCCAAAAACAGTTTCATTAATTTTCTTCTGATTGTCTTTTAATTTTTTAATAAATTGCCTATAAGAAATTTTATCTGCAATTTTAAGAGAATTTTTTAAAAGGGCTTCTGTAGGTCTTAAAGATAATAATTTTTTCCTAGATTTTTCTGTTGGAATTAATTTATAGGCATAAAAGGCCTTTTTAGCTATATCTTTTGCTCCCTGAATTTTAAGGGACTTTATATCCTTGCAAATTTTATCAAATATTATTTTTTTGTTCATTTATCTTATTTTATTTTTAAATCTTCTATTATTTTAAAGATTCTTAAAAATAATTCGGATGAAAACTATAAAAATCTATTGATTAAATTTAAATTTTTAAATCTTAAACTTTCAATAAGATTTAAAAATCTATTAAGTTAATAAGATTTCAGGAGAAAAAATGTTAGAAAATTTGATTAATCCAAAAAAAGCTGAAAAACGTCCTTGGGAAATGTTTTTTATTGGGGCATTTTATGCTTTAGTTTCTTTAATCTTAGTTAAATGGGTCTTTGCTGGTGATCCAGTTTTATCTAAATACCAGGGATTATTAGTAGTCACATTCACAGTTATTTTTTCTTTGCCTTTTATGTATTATGCAATTAAAAATGAAGAACAAAAAGATTTGCAAATTAAAGGTTTTAAAAGATTGCTAAAAGAACATGGAAAAGCTATTCTTTATTTTATGTTTTTATTTATTGGTTTTATTTTTACTTTTTCTGTTTGGCATGTTGCAATAGAAAATGGTAATCAAAGTTTTAAAGTTCAGATTGAAACTTATTGTGCGATTAATCAACCCTCAAATTTTGATCAATGTGTTTCAAAATATGGAATAGAACAGCCTTCTGCTTCAAAAACCACTGGTTTTTCAATTACAAAAGATAGATTCTTAAGTATTTTTATTAATAATATTTATGTTCTTATTTTTACTCTAATTTTTTCTTTGCTATTGGGTGCTGGAGCTATTTTCATCCTGGCTTGGAATGCTAGTGTAATCTCTGCGGCAGTTGGAATTTTTGCAAAATCTAATTTAATTCAAGTGCCAATTGGAATTTTAAGATATATGATTCATGGAATACCAGAAATTGCAGCATATTTTACTGTGGCGCTTGCCGGTGGAATTGTCGGTGTAGCGATCATAAAACATGAGATTCACTCAGAAAAATTTTGGATAATCCTCCAAGATTCTTTAAATTTAATTATTTTGGCGATTGTATTGCTTTTAATTGCTTGCTTCATAGAAGTTTTTATAACCCCGATTATTTTTTAGAAATTAAAAATCAATAATTATAATTAACTTTATCAATAAAAGATGGTGAAATATATTTGTAAGAACTGCAATTATAGATTTAATTCTAATAGTGATCAAAATGAATGCCCTTATTGTGGTAGAAATTCCCTTGAGAAAGACAAATCTGCTTCAGAACTTTTAGAAGAAATTGAAAATATTTTAAAAGAATAGTAAAAAATAAAAGAAAATAAAAAACTGGGAATTTCTTTAAAAAACATTTTTAAAAATAAAAATTTGATATTCTTTTTTTAAATAAGTTTAAAAATAATCAAACTAACAAGGACTTATGGAATTGGCGTTATTTTTTTCATTAATAATAAGTGCAATAATCTGTCTAATCTTTTTGCCTGCTTGGATAAAAAAAACAAAAAAAATAGGTTTAGTTTGGAGAGATATGAATAAGTATAATCCATTAAAGAAAATCTCTGCTTCTGGAGGGATTATTGTTTTGATGGCTTTTATTATTGGTTGTTTATATTATATTGCATTTAGAACTTTTTTGATGAATGCCATTGATGGAATAACCATAAAAATTTTTGGTATAATTTGCGTTATCCTTATTTTATCTATTATTGCACTTATTGATGACTTATTTGGATGGAAACTTGGCGGGCTTTCAATTTCTCTAAGATTATTTTTAATCTTAATCGCATCAATTCCTTTAATTGTTATTAATATTGGAAATTCTTTGATGGTCTTTCCATTTATTGGTGCTATAAACATTGGAATCCTTTATTCTTTAATAATCGTGCCTTTAGGGATTGTTGGTGCTTCAGCAACCTATAATTTTTTAGCAGGATTTAATGGTCTTGAAGCAGGCCAAGGCATTCTTATTTTAAGTTTTTTATCTTTTGTGGCTTATAAAACCGGTTCTGCTTGGCTTGCATTAATCGGATTGATAATGGTTTCTGGATTAATTGTTTTTTATATTTATAATAAATATCCGGCAAAAGTATTCCCAGGGGATATTTTAACATATCCTGTTGGTGCTTTAATTGCATGTATGGCCATATTAGGAAATTTCGAAAAAATTGCTTTAATTGTCTTTATTCCATATATTATTGAAACAATTTTAAAAATTCGAGGGAAAGTTACTGAATTTAAAAATAAAAAAGGATGGCCTCAATCTTTTGGAATTCCACAAAAAGATAAAAGTTTAGAAATGCCTTATAAAAAGATTTATAGTCTTACTCATTTTTCTATTTTTATTCTTAAAAAATTAGGATTAAAAAACAAAGTTTATGAAAAAGATGTTGTTTATTTTATTTTTATAATCCAAATTATCTTCATACTCTGGGGATTATTTATAATTTAAATATTTTAAAGTAAAAAAGGGTTTTTTAAAATAAACAAAGGGTTTTAAAATAAAAATTTATTTATATAATCGCCTTTAATTAAACATATTTAGTTAAAGATACTATGTTAAAAATATTGCAGAAATTAGATTAAAAAATGCGGACCATAAAAGATATAAAAAAACCAATAGCAAAAATTTGCGAAATTTCGAAAAATAAAAAGATTCGAATAATTTTCACAATAGTTTTGCTTGCAATTATTTTATTTTCTAGTTCTTTTATAAGGGTTCAAAATATAAACTTATTAAAAGATTCCACAACTGGAAAATACATCCCACTGGCCTTAGATCCTTTTTACTTTTTAAGATTAGCTGAAACAATTATAGAAGAAGGGTCTTTACCAGAATATGATTCTATGAGATATCCTAGTTTAAATGTGGGATTTTCAAATGAAATTCTTCCAATAGTCTTAGTAGGATTATATAAACTGATTAAACCATTCAATAATGAAATTACTATGGGGTTTGTGGATATTATTTCTCCGGTAATTTTTTTTGTATTGGGATTAATTATTTTTTTCTTTTTAATTTATTCCCTAACAAAATCTAAAACAAATGCTTTAATCAGCACTGGATTTTTAGCCATAATCCCATTATATTTATATAGAACACTAACTGGTTTTGCAGACCATGAATCTATTGGAATGTTTGCATTTTTCTTAACTCTTTTAATATTCTCTCTTGCACTTCAATTTTTAGAGAAATCCTCAAAAAAACAAGAAAATTTAAATTCAAAAAAACAAAATAAAAAACAAATTCTTAAAAGTGTGCTTTATGGGTTATTACTTGGGCTTGCTTCTGCATTTACTATTGCTAGTTGGGGGGGCATTGCTAAATTTGTTTTTATGATTATTCCACTTAGTTTTTTTATAATCTGGGTTATTAAATCTAAAAATTTTAAAGAAAATCAGAATTTTAAAGAAGATACAAATTCGAAAAAAACTTTTTCAAATTATCTATTAGTATATTTCTCTTGGATTGTTTTTTGTATTTTATTTGCAATGTTTTTTGGTTATAATTTTTCTTCAATTGTAAATACTATTTTTCTAAATACAACGAGTATTCTTAATCCAATTGTTTTTTTGTTTTTAATAGTAAATTTTATTTTTATGTTTAAAATTGATGCAATACTTAACAAAATTTTTAATAAAAGACTTACAAAATTTAGGGTTTTAATAAGTTTAATTATTAGTTTAATAATTGGCCTGATTATTCTAGGCATTATTAAGGGAAATCCTTTAATTCTTTTTTCAGAAATAATTAATAAGTTATTGCATCCTTTTGGAATTGAAAGAACAGGATTAACAGTTGCAGAAAATGCTCAACCTTATTTAATGGATTGGGCAAATCAAATCACAAAAGGATTTTTTTGGTTATTTTATATTGGATTGGCTTGTATTGGAATAAATTTTTCAAAAAATATCGATAAGAAAAAAAATAAAAATTTATTTTGCTTATTTTGGCTTATTTTAATTTCAGGAATCTTATTTAGTAGAATTTCTGCAGGTTCTATATTAAATGGTGAAAACTTTTTAAGTAAACTTCTTTATTTTGGAAGTATTATTTTATTTATTATTTTTTCAGTTTATACTTTTTTAAAGACTAAAATTAAATCAAATGAAAATTTAATTTTAATAATTTCTTGGACCTTAGTTATTTTGATTGCTGCAAGGGGGGCAGTTAGATTATTCTTTGTAATTATGCCTTTAATTTGCTTTATAATAGGATATAGTACAGTTAGTTTTATAGATTATTACAAAAAAAGCAAAAAAAATAGTGATGAACTTATAAAAATGATTTTGGCCATCGTCTTAATTTCCTTAATCGTTCTTTTAGCTTTTACTGCAAATGCCTTTATTAAATCTATAAATTACCAGGCAAAGAATACTGGACCTTCTGCAAATAGTCAATGGCAAAATGCCATGGCTTGGGTAAGGAATAATACAAACATAAAAGATATTTTTATTCATTGGTGGGATTATGGATATTGGGTTCAATATTTAGGAGAAAGGCCAACAGTAACTGATGGGGGCCATGCTAATGGTTATTGGGACCATTTAATTGGAAGATATCTGTTAACAACACCAAAACCAGAAACTGCCCTGAGCCTTATGAAATCTCATAATGTTTCTTATTTATTGATAGATCCCACAGACATTGGAAAATATCCGGCCTATAGTTCTATTGGGAATGGGAAAGACAATCAAGATAGGTATTCTTGGATTATTACTATGATTTCAGATCCTAAACTAACACAAGAAACACAAAACGAAACAATTAGAATTTATCAGGGTGGGAGTTTAGTTGATCAAGACATAATTTATTCTATTAATAATACAGAAATATTTTTGCCTGAAAAAAAATCTGCAATAATCGGAATTATTTTGAAAACAGATTTAAATAAAGATTCTATGAAAATAAAACAACCAGAAGGTGTTTTTTTATATAATGAAGAACAAATAAGGATACCCTTAAGATATGTATATTATAATAATCAGGTATTAGATTTCAAACAAGGATTAGATTCAATAGTTTATATCTTCCCAAAAATTTCTCAAACTTCTGATGGACTACAAATAGATCCCCAAGGTGCCTTAATTTATTTATCCCAAAAAAATATGTGGAGTTTAGTTTCTCAAATGTATATCTTAAATAATTCTTTTGAGAAATACCAAGGATTAAAATTAGTTCATTCAGAACAAGATCCTTATGTAAATTTATTTAAAAATAGTGGAACAGATCTCGGAGATTTTATTTATTTTAATGGAATAAAAGCCCCAATTAAAATCTGGAAATTTGATTGTCCTTTAAATATTTTAGAAAGAGAAGAATTTTTAAGTAAATCTGGAGATTGGGCTGAATTTGATAATCTCCA
>Ga0268278_1000797_pt1 | contig 20381 bp, 22 predicted proteins | sample saktaG_3_FD_190135 | JGI IMG/M metagenome (GOLD analysis project Ga0268278, IMG submission 190135) | Saline water microbial communities from Sakinaw Lake, British Columbia, Canada - sak_2010_1_5_55m | ecosystem: Environmental > Aquatic > Non-marine Saline and Alkaline > Saline ...
TTTTTATTGTTTTATCTTCTCTTCTTAGCTCTACAATCTCCTCTTCTAACTTTTTGATCTCTTTTCTCATTTTTGAAGAAACATCTCTTAAGTGTCCTCCTTTTTGAGCGAAAAAATTGGCCTGCTCTTTTCTGCGAGAAATATCTCTTTCTAATCTAACGTTCAGCATACGTTCTCTTTCCAAGCGCGCCTTGATCTCTTGGGCAACAGCAAAGTAGTCGCCCACATATTGCTCAACTTTTTTTGAAAATATGTCCAAATATAATACGCCTTGCGTAAAAGTATTTAAAAACTCGGCATCATGAGAAATAACAATACAGGTTTTTGGATACTCAATAATAAATTTTGTTAAATGGGCGATGCCTGTTTTATCCAAATTGTTTGTTGGCTCGTCTAACAAAAGCAGATCCGGGTTCCGTATTAAGGCAGCCGCCAAAAGAAGCCTTGCTTGCTGCCCGCCCGAAAGATTTTTAATTACTCTGTCGCGAGGAGAGGTAAGGTTTGTTATTTGCAAAACCTCGTCAATCTTTTTATCAATGTTATAAATTTTTTCTGAAAAACACTTTTCAAAAAATTCTTTTATGGTCAGAGCTACGTCCTCGCGGGGAATTACTTGCTTGGCTGTAGCTATCGTTAAGTCATTGTTTGTATTAACAGAGCCCGAGTCAGGGCTTGATTCGCCGGTTATTAATTGAAAAATTGTGCTCTTGCCCGCGCCATTTTGCCCCATTAATGTAATTTTTGAATTTTTACGCACGGAAAAACTGGCCTCATTTAAAATCGGCTTGTTCGCCCCCCACTCAAAAGAAACCTCTTTAAATCTTACTATTGTTTCATTTCCCGACATAATAAACATATTATCCTATTTTTTAACAGATATCCAATTTAATTTAAAAACCGCTATTTAGCGGTTTTTAAATTAAATTTATTTATTCTTTTTATTTTTCTTTTCCGCTAACATGGCTCTTTTTACTTCCAACCGTTTTTTGGTTTTACGGGAATGCGACTTCGCGTGCTTGCCCACTCCATTTTTTCTTTTTGCCATATATCTTTTTTATTTAGTTAATGATTTTCTAACTATAGCAAAATCTCCGACAAAAGAAAATACTGCTTGAAAACAAAAAACTCCCAGCACGGGAGTTTTTTGTTGGGTTTGAATAGCTTATGCTTCCACTGCTTCTGCTTCTGCTTCCACTGCTCCTGCTTCAACGCGAGATACATTTATCGCGTTTGGCCCTTTCGGAGAGTCGGCTTTTTCAAAAGATACCCTGTCGCCGATTTTTAACTCTTCAAAAGTTACGCCCTTGAGCTCGTTGCCGTGAAAAAACAAATCTTTCTCTTCGCCGTCAACGGTAATAAATCCAAATCCTTTCTCTGTGAGAGTTTTAATTACTCCTTCCATAATTGTAAAGTTAATTTAATAATTTTTTTAAGGTTTTACCCTAAAGTTTAGTTCCTTAAATAAACTCGACTTTTTTATTAAGCAACTATCTTCCTTTAATATATTACCATAAGAAAGCAAAATTAATCAAGGAGATGGTTAAGCTTCAAGTTCCGCGGCGCTAACTCCCGCCGCGCATCCGGCGCTCCAACAGATTTGCAAATTATAGCCGCCGGTGGGGCCGTCCAAGTCAATAATCTCGCCCGCGAAAAATAAATTTTTAATAATTTTTGAACGCATAGTTCGCGATTCAATTTCCTTTAAGTCCACTCCCCCGCTGGTGATAATCGCCTGACCGAAGCCGGACAGGCCTTTAACGGTTAAATTCAGGCCCTTTAACGAATTAACGATTTTTTTTCGTTCGTCTTTGCTGATGGAATTTAATTTTTTATTCGGGCTTATGCGGGTGAGCCCGATAATTAAGCCGCCCAATTTTTGGGGAACCAGCTCGGGCAAATAATTTTTAAAATCTTTATTTCCCTTGAAATCTCTTTGTAATCTTTTGTCCAGCGTTGAAATGTCCAGGGCCGGTTTTAAATCAATTTTCAAGCAAACCTGCCCGCAGGGCATTAGTTGCCCGATTTTTTTGCTTAAATCAAGAATTATCGGACCGCTCACGCCAGAGTGGGTAAAAAGCATTTCGCCAAATCTTGAGTCCTGCTTTTTGCCATCTTGAAATACATCAACGCGGACATTCTTTAGGGTTAAGCCCGCTAAATCCTTCACCCAATCTTCTTTAGTTTGTATGGGCGCTAAGGCGGGCATTGGTTTGATAATTTTGTGCCCCATTTTTCGCGCCCATTCATATCCCTGGCCAGTTGAGCCGGTACCCGGATATGCCGCCCCGCCCGCCGCCAAAATAAAATTACGGGCGGATATTTCTTTTTCTTTTAGTTTTACTTTTTCAATAATCCCTTCTTTCACGCCAAAACCGACCGCCTTTTGATTGAGCATAATTTTAACCTTGTTTTCGCGCAGACATTCCAGCAATACATTCAAAACATCTTGGGCCTTGTCGGAAACCGGAAAAATCCTGCCGCCTCTTTCTTTTTTTGTAGACAAGCCAAGCTTCTCAAAAAAATTTATAACGTCTTTGGGCCCAAAAACGCAAAGCGACGATAGAAAAAATTGACCGTTTTTGCCTAATTTTTCAGCAAACTTTTTATCGTTGAATTCGGCTTGGGTAATGTTGCATCGGCCCCCGCCGGTAATTAAAAGCTTCTTGCCAAGCGTGGAATTTTTTTCAATTAAAACAACGCTCGCTCCCCTATCGCTTGCTTTAATGGCCGCCATCATGCCGGCGGGCCCTCCCCCAATAATTGCCACGTCAAATTCTTCCTTAGTTTTGGACATAAGTTAAAGCCCGATTTGTTCGGCAATACCCCGCATTGCCAATAAACAAATCTCAATGAACTTTTCTATTGGTATGCCCAAACCCTCGGGTTTGGCGCAAAGGGCTATTTCTTCCCTGCGAGTGCCCGCGGCAAACTTCGGGTCTTTGAGAAAACGTTTTAAAACAGAGCTCAATTTAACGTCAGCTAATTTTCTTGACGGGTAAACAAAAGCAACAGCAGTTATTAAACCGGTCAAGCTATCAGCGCAAAAAATCGCCCAGTCGGCCATGGACGTCAATTGAACGCCGGTTAATTCGGGCGCGTGGGCCTTAACAATTTGCTCTATGGCAGGTGGCAATTCTAAGCCGTATTTTGCCAAGGCCTCTTTTGTTTTAAGGGGATGCTCGGTTTTAAATTCGCCCGCGAAATCAAAATCGTGAATTAGCCCGGCCAAGCGCCACTCTTCCCTGCTTGGCTCCACTTCCGGCAGCTTGCCCTGGCTTTGCAAATAATCGTAAATGCCCGCCATGCAGGCCTCTAGAGCCAACGAATGGTTAAAAATGTTCGGCTCCAGCTGAACTTTCGCGGCCTTAAAATATTTTTGTCTGTCGTATGTCATAATTTTAATCTAATTTTACTCACAAACACAATTTGTCCCGCGAGCATTCTCTAAAAGCTCTATTGCTCGTTTTTCAGGGCTAATTTAAGTAAAAAAATGGTCTCTTCTTTTAACTTATCTTTTGCCCACGCCTTTTGGCCTTCAGTTAATAACTCCCCTAAGCCAGCTAGAATATTTTTATCATTCATTTTTTCCAGCAACTTAATGTATTTTTCCAACATTTTTTTAAATGGCACGCCCGCTCTTTTCTCAACAAGCTCTTTATTAATAGGCCAGTTATTCTTCGCGAAAAAATAAACGTCAAAAACATCACGACTCGCCCTGCCAATTCTATCATGCATTGCCATAAGTTTATTAGCAAACATATCCGCTTTTGCCATAACAAGCATAGAAATACCGAGCAAAGTTTTGAGCTCGTATTGAGAACTAAATGGTTTGCGATTGACTTCAATTTTTACATTTTGGGCTTTCAGCTCATAGGAAAGCACGACTATTAAATTAAAGCGTTTTATTCTAAAATCTTTTATTTTTCCGTATTTTTGAGCAATTTTTAAAATCTTTTCAAACACTTCCTTCTCTTTACTTGCGTCTAAAAGGTCAAAATCAAGGTCAACTGACCCGCGCCCTAAATCGTAAAACAAAAAGGCGGCTGTGCCACCCTTAAAACCAAGGTGCGGAGCCAATGACGTGTCGGAATAAATTTCTTTGAGAATTTGAAGCTGAACATTTCTGTGGACTGAAAGATCCAAGGCCATATAGTTTATTGATTCTCTTTATAAAACTTAAAATATTTTTCAACCTTTTTTTTCATTTTCTTGTTGTTATAAATAGGCAAAATTTGATAAACTTTTTCCCAATTTAAAACATCTAAATTATCAAAGTGATAATCTTTGCTCACGTAAAGGCGATCTAAAAAGGCGCGCTCTTTTGTGGCAATGGCGTAGCCCTCCTCATGCTCAATGCCAAGAGTGTTGGTTAAAACATAATCTTTCACAGCGACAAAAGTAAAGGCCTGCTCGCCAATCTTTATTTCCCTGCTAATGTAGGAAGCCACGAAAATATTGCTGTAATATTGAAAGTTTATTCCCGAACGAGTCAAAACGGTCTCAAAACTAATATACGAGGGCGTGTAAATGCGGGTGGCTAATTCAAAGGGATTATAGTTTTTGTCTTTTGTATACAAGCCGCGACGAACGCGCATTAACTTTCCGGCTTTTACATAATAATTTAACCTTACGCAAGTAGCGTTTGAGCTTTCTTCGCCCCATAACAAAGCTACATCTTTTGTTGAAAAGATGTCTCTTTTTGACCTCAATAATATATCCAAGTATTCACCTTTTTTAATTTTTTTATCCATTTATCAACTGCAAGTTAGCTTTAACCTCACTTCCAGTATAAATTACATCAACCGTCCTGTCAATCTAATTTATCCACAAGCTTTGACCTGCGGGCTTTTGTCTATCGTATGCCATAAACTTTAGTTTAAAATATATTTTTCAAGCAATTGGAAGTCAATGGTGTCAAAATGATTGGCGCCATTAACCGTCTCTAACTTGCCGTTCAAACGAAACGATAAATCCTTGCCGTGTTGCAAAGGAACCCAAGAATCGTTTATTTGGTTAAAAATAATAAACTCTTGGCAATTTTGTCTAATCTTCTGCCAATCAAGTTCCGGATTAAAAAAATTTTCTATCGGGCTGAAATCGTGCTCCCCTTTCAATTGGCTGATTGGCGTTGCTATTAAAATAGCTTTGCCGACTTGGCTCGGCGGCTTCCTCCAAGTATCGCAGAATGGCCGTGCCGCCCAAGCTATGACCAATAAGGACAGAGCTTTCATTCGGCCCAAAATTTTTTAGAATCCTAACCCATTCTTCCTTTATTGGCCGGGAAGCATTGGGCATATCAGGCACGACTGCCTCATGGCCCGATTTTTCCAACCTTTTCTTTTCCTCCAGAAACCAATGCTCTTTTGAATTGCTCTCCCAGCCATGAATAATTAAAACTTTTTTTCGCATATAAGGTTTTCTATCGCTCCTATGGCTGTCAGATTTTGCGGGTTAACGACTAAATTCCTTGCTTCATTTATAGACAACCATTTTGTGTCGTGAAACTCCGCGGGATCAACATTGAAATCGCCCCCGTCGGTAGTCATTAAGTACCAAATATCATAATGGATTTTGCAGGGTTGAGTGGTATTATTGATTCTGGTGATTGTTAACAGAAACGGGTTGGGCGCTTCTTTAAAATAGTTTTTAACGCCCAACTCCTCCCAAATTTCCCTGTTGAGGGTATCCAGCAGTATTTCGCCTTTATCAATGTGCCCGCCCGGCGCTATCCATAGCCCGAATTTTTTATGATGCGCGAAAAATAATTGTTTGTTCTTAGAATTAAAAGGCAAGAAAAAAGTTCCAAAATGCGTTAGAACATTTTCATCTCGGGTTAAACTCCCCTGCTTCAGCCGTTGGCAAAATTCGCGGTAAGTTTCCTCGCTGTCGCAAATCTCACGGTTTATAATCTTTTCTATATTTTGGTATAAGTCCATATTGACATTTTGAATTTATCTGCTAACATATAAGCATCCAGACGAGAGGGGGTCCAAACGGTTAACTACCTAAGGCACCCCTCTTTTCGTTTATGTTGAACTGTTTAGCAATTTTATTTTTGATATCCGTATCATCTAAATAAGCAAAATAATTATTTGATAATTCCTTATATAAAGAAGATCTATATTTTCTGTCTGGAAAAAGTATCTTTTCAAATTTATTTTCTTCAATTAAAAAATCAACCAATAATTTGTAGTCACCGTCTCCAGAAACAAGAATAACTTTATTAAAAGTTTCTTGTCTATATAATCGCTTCATAATGTTAAAAATAATATCCGAATCAACGTTTCCTTTCTTTTTCCCAATCATCGCTGGACTATGCTCGCGAAATACTAAAATAAAACCAGCGTTCTGAATTTCCTCATATAATTCTTGGTTTGTTTCTTGGACATATCCTAAAAAATAATAGGCCTTGTCCACATTATATTTTTTCTCTAAATAAACTCGAAATCGCGCAAGGTCAACTTTCCAAGAATTGCCTTCCTTTTTTGCCGTATTCATATATAAATTTTGTCCATCTACGAAGGCAAGATTTTTTATTTGTATTAAGTCATTTTTTTCTAAAAACCCGCTTCTTAAAATAACAAACTTAACCTTATCAACTAAATTACCTTCTTTTTTGAAGCCCGCTTTTTCATAGGCCTTAATGGCCCGCGAATTATTGGCGCGTGGTTCAATCCAAATCTTATTAATGGCAAAATTATCAAACAAATATTTGATCAGGATTTTTAGGGAATCGGTGCCATATCCTTTTCCCATATTTTTTTCACTGCCGATAATAATATCCAGCTCAACCTGCTTGCCGGCCAAATCGATTTCATTATAGTTGATTTGCCCGATTTTTTCTCCATCAACCGTAATCCAAAAACACTGCCCCTTTTCCGGCAGATTTGTGTCAAAATAGCCATCGCGCCAATCTTGGAAAAAAGCTTCTCTGGTTGGCGCGGCCAATCCCCTGTCGCTATACCAAAATTTACTGCCCTCCGACTCGGCGGCCAATTTATAAAATTCGTCCTTTTCCTCCGGCTTTATAGGAACCAAAACAATTTTTTCGCCCTTAATTTCCATATTTTAAGTTGTATGAGAACAATTTTATGGGAATGCCTTTTACTTGGGCTTTTTTAATGGTGTCGGCTGTGCCCATACTTTCACTCGCCTCGGTTTTAACGCGAAAAGCCACCAGCCCATCAGCCGCTTCAACTATTTTAGAGTTACGTTGGTAATATATCTGTTTTTTAATTTCTTCAGTAAAGTTAACGTCGGGATTTTCTATTAAGGCCTTAGGGTTTGTTTGTCCCAACTTTGTCAGCTGATTAATAAGGTCTTTTGTTTGTTTGGAGGTTATGGTTCCTAAACGAGCGTGCTTTTGGTAGTGCTTTGCGTATTTTTCTAAAGTAGTTGGCAGAAAAATTTTGATTCTCTCGGCTTTCGTGCTATGTTTTAACGCTTCGTCAAGCGCGATGTAATCAACGCCCAAAGCCCCACCAGAAACAATACCGTCTCCCCGCATTATGATCTCGCGAACTATGCTTCGTATTTTTCCTTCTATTTCTTTATTTGTTTTCCGCCAACTCCCGCTAATACCAATCCATTTCATAATAAATCATTATTTTTTATACAGACTTTGCTCGCGCGCTTTTAATCAGCGCCAGTTTTTTGGCGCGGGGCAGGCGTTTGATTTCGGCTTCGCGCTTTAGCGCGGAGCTCCTGTTCTTGCATTTTTCCGTGTATAGCAATTTTTTGGCTTTGTTGGCGCGAGTATAGGCTCCGCCCTTGCCCGAGCGGTGTTCTTGGAACCTGCGGTTCACGTCGGTGGTAATGCCGGTATAGAGAGCGCCGCCATTACATTCAATGATATAGACGTAATACATGGTTAGAGGATCTTCCATTTTCCGTCAATATATTTTGCTAGTGATGTTCCGCCAACAGGAATTTCATTTTCATAGTAAGCTATATGAATCGTAGTTGATAGGGTTTGGCCTTCTGTATAACAGCCTTCTCTCATATAGATGTATTCAGCCCATTCGCCTTTTTCTCCGGGAACAACAGCCTCTAATAGATAAAGACCCTTTTCGTCTTCACACCTGCGCGTTTCTTTGTATTGTTTATCCCCGATTAACTCTTGAAGCACCGAGCGCACTTCTTCAAGGGTTGGAATACACTCTGATTCTGTCTCTGGTGAACTTGACTCTCTTTTTTCCATAATGCTTTTATACATTTCAATCGTCTAACTTTATATATAAATTTGCTGCCGGGCTAGGGCTCGAACCTAGACTTACTTCGTTCAAAGCGAAGCGTGTTACCAATTACACCACCCGGCAATACATAAATACTACTCCAAATTAGCTTTTTTCAGCGCAAAGTTCAACCACCATAAGCTCTAAGGGCAATTGTAAAATGGTGGCTGTTCGCATTTTGTTTTCAGCTGCCATAAATTTTTCCAGCATCGTTTTTACTTGCATTTCGGTGAAAGCGGCGGTTAGTTCCAAGAGCCGCTTTTTTTCTTCGCTGGTTAACGATAACGCCAACGGGCTTTGAAAAGATGGGTCAATCTTCAAGAGCAGCATCTCCCGCAAAAACTGAATAATTGATTTAATGAACTCTTTTAAGTCAACGGCCTTAAACATTAATTCGTTGATAAACTCAAAGGCCTCTTTGGTTTTTTTGGCGCGTAAAAATTCTAAAAACTGAAAAATAGAGCCGTTGTCGGAAAGCCCCAATAACACCCGCGCTTCTTTTAGCTCTATTTTGCCGTCTTGTCCGGTAAAGCTAACCACTTCATCTAAAAGCGATTCGGCGTCTCGCATGGCTCCGGCGGCCTGGGCGGCTATTAATTTAACAACCTCGGGCTCATAAGAGATTTTCTCTTGCTTGAGGATATTTTCCAATCTCGCGATAATTTCGGGCATCTGCAATTTTCTGAAATCAAACGTTTGGCAGCGCGACAAAATTGTCGGTATCATTTTATGGCTTTCAGTGGTGGCTAAAATAAAAATAGCGTGGCTGGGCGGCTCTTCCAGGGTTTTCAATAAAGCGTTGGCCGCATCCTTGGAAAGCTGATGGGCCTCATCTAAGATAAAAACCTTATATTTTGATTTTACCGGAGCAAAGCGAATCCCCTCTTTCAGCTCTCTTATTTCATCAATGCCGCGATTGCTGGCGGCGTCTATCTCAATTAAATCAATGGCGTTGCCCTGATTAATTTCCAGGCACGAGTCGCACTGGTTGCACGGCTCAAACTGGCCGTCTTTTCTTGTTTGGCAATTAAGCGCTTTAGCCAAAAGACGAGCCAAGGTGGTTTTACCGCAGCCGTGCGGCCCGGCAAACAAATAGCCGTGCGAGGCCATATTGTCTTTAATGGCGTTGGTGATGGTTTTTACCACGTGCTCTTGGCCGATAACCTCGCTAAACAGTTTGGGCCTGTACTTTCTGTATATTACTAAGCTCATAATTATTTATGCTTTCCGATTACGAATATGAAAAAATAAGTAAGCTGCCAATAAAATTATCGCTACTGTAACAAGGGCAAGCCAGCCAAAGTATTGGTTAATGGCAATGCCGGTTTTAGCGGCTATAGTAACAATCGCCCCGGCGGTAAAAACGCCAGCGGCAATGGCAAGCAATGATTTCTTAAAAGACAATCCCAAAACAAGAGAAACCAAAGCGCCCGTCCACGCGCCCGTAACCGGCAAAGGCATAGCCACAAAAGCCGCCAACGCCCAATAGGTTGATTGCCTGCCCTGAAGTTTCAGGGCCCGCTTTTGACCTTTGTTAAAAAGCCAAGCAAAAAACTTTTCGGCCCATTTTGTCCGCTGGCTCAAGGCATCAGACAGCGGTTTTAGAGTTAAAAGCAATAAAACAGCCGGAACCAAATTGCCCGCCACCGCTATAAAATAAACAACCAGCCAATGCAAGCGGTAAACCGCCAAACCAACAGGAATGGCCGCCCTTAGCTCGCCCACCGGCGTCATTGCCAATAGAAAAACTTGGATAATACCATTCATAATAATTAAGTAATGTTATCAAAAACTTGGATAAAAATAAAGCCCTAAATTTTTTATAAAATAACAGGGCTTTGTAATCTGAGATCCTCAGACTTCAAAGCCCCTATTTTCCTTGGTCAATGATTCGGAAAAAATATTTGACCAAGGAACCAACGCCCCCCAGAAGTGCCTAGGAGCAGTGCCACTCCTATAACCACCAGGGTGCCAGCAAAAATCAGTTTTGCCTTCATAAATCTCACCTCCTTCTAATTGTACCTCTATAATTATATCATACTATCTGGATATTGTCAATATTGTAGAGAGGCAATTTGTCCCTTATAATAAATGAATCAAAAATCACTATGCTTAAAATTTATAATACCCTTTCAGGGCAAATTGAAGAATTCAAGGGGCGGGAGGGCAAGCAAGTTAATTTATTTGTTTGCGGGCCAACAGTTTATGATTTATCGCACTTGGGGCACGCCAGAACCTACGTGGCTTTTGATATGTTTGCCAGCTACCTGAAATCGCAAGGATACAATGTTTTTTATCTGCAAAACATCACCGACCTTGACGATAAAATTATCGCGAGAGCCAAAGAAAAAAATATCAGCTGGCAAAAATTATCGCGGCAATTTGAAAAAGAGTATTTTGCCGACGTTAAAACCCTGAAGATTAAAAGCGTCAAAAAATACGCCCGAGCCACCGAGCATATCAAGGAAATAATCAGCCAGGTGGAACGGCTCTTAGAAAAGGGATTTGCCTACAAAACCGACGAGGGCGTTTATTATGATGTTTCAAAATTCGCGGAGTATGGAAAACTCTCTAAAAGAACCACCCAAGAGGCCGAAGACGGTGTTTCCCGAATTGACGAGGCCGTGGAAAAGAGAGGCAAAGCGGACTTTTGCTTGTGGAAATTGTCCGAGGACAGCGAAGCCAGCTGGCCAAGCCCTTGGGGTATTGGCCGGCCGGGTTGGCACATTGAGGATACCGCCATAACCGAAAAATATTTTGGCTCTCAATACGACATCCATGGGGCCGCTCGCGATTTGATATTCCCCCATCATGAGGCCGAGATTGCCCAAATGGAAGCGATTTCCGGGGAATCCCCCTTGGCAAAATACTGGATGCACACCGGTTTTTTAACAATTGACGGCCGAAAAATGTCAAAATCGCTGGGCAATTTTACCACTATCAGGGATTTTTTTAAAAATAACTCGCCCGAAGTTCTACGGTTTATCGTGTTTTCCAGCCACTACCGCTCCCCTATTGATTTCAAAGATACAGCCATAACCGAAGCCGAGGCCAATTTAGAAAAGCTGCAAGCTTTGATACAAAGATTAAAGAACTTGAAAGGCGCCAAGCGCCTTACTTGTAAGGCGCTTGGCGCCTTACAAGACCGGTTTTGGGGGGCGCTGGAGGACGACTTTAATACCCCTCAAGCCAAGGCGGCTTTATTTGAATTGATTAGCTTGGCTAATGAAAAAATCAGCCAGGGCCAGCTTGCGCGAACGCAAGCCAAAGAAATTTTGAACTTTTTGAAAAAAATCAACGAGATATTCTTATTCTTAAATTTTGATAAAAAAGCAGCGACAGAAAATATCCCCCAAGAGATTTCGGCCTTGATTAAAGCAAGGGAAAACGCCCGGCAAATAAAAGATTGGGCAAAAGCCGACGAATTAAGAAAAGAAATCAACCAAGCGGGCTGGCAAGTTGAGGACAGTCAAGACGGCCAAAACCTCAAAAAAATTTGACTTTCTTTAAAATAGGGCTTAATTTTAATTAAATAAGCATTGCAATTTTTTGAAACTCAAAAATTTAATAGGAGGTGAAACTAATGAAAAGACATCGGCAGTATGCTGTTATTGCCAGAGAAAACACAGAAACATGGGAGCCCTGCTGCATAGAACGGATTATAGCTGACGATGAAGACGAGGCATTGAAGAAATATGGAAAAACAGTTTTGCATATCACTGATAATGAACTTTGTCTCTTAATTCAGCTTAAGTTGGCCCATACGGTTCACTACAGCGCCTCCAATTTGACGATGATAGAAAGGATAAAGGAAAAAGTCGTCAGGAGAAAAAATCTTGGCGAAACCGAGGGTTGGCAGGAAAGGCTGCTGGATTGCCTGAAGGCAGAAAAAGAAAAACTGGCGCCGAAAAAAGGGGCGCTGCAACCTGAATTGCCTTTTTGGCAGCAGAAATTGCTCCAGCATTCAAAAACAGAACAAATAGAAAGAGGAGACGATGAATACGACTATAATAAATAAATGCGGCTTGAATGATCAAAGTCGCATTTATTGTTTTAAACGGTAATACCTTTGAGCGGCGCCATTACCGTTATTTATTTTCTCCTCCTCTATATTCAGACCGCTAAGCGATACAATTGTTTCCAGGCCACAATGATTTACATAAAAGTCCTTAACTTTGGCCTGGAACTTAATGGTTTGTATCACTTTTTCCTGTTCGCCAGTCTTCCCCAAAAATGGGAAGAGAAGGCAAACAACGGCGACTTGAGAGACAGTATCAATGGCACCAACCTCAACGGTTAGGCCAATACGGTTTTTTGAGCCAACGAGAACTACCCCCGTTCCGGCAATGTTCTTCTGGAGCATTTTGCCAGTTATATTTTTCAAAAAAGGTTTTGCCCTATTGGCAACCCCTTTAAAGATAGCCTCGTAAAGCCCTTTGTCCGTGCGGACTGGTGCAAATAAGCTATCTTCGGCTCTAATCAAAAAAGCCATCCAAACCACCTCCTTTTTTAATGACCCTAGTTTCTAAATTTCCACAAAAAAGCAATAAAGTCAACTGAAATTGACTTTATTCGGCCAATGGGTAGAATGAGGGTAAAAGATAAACCCCTTATGGCCAACTCCCAAGATCAAGAAAAACTGCCGCCGCAAAACACAGAAGCCGAAAAATCGCTTTTGGGCTGTTTAATGATTGACCCCAACGCCATTTATAAAGTGGCGGATTTTCTTTTTGGCAAGGATTTTTACAAAGCCAGCCATCAAAAAATTTACAACACGATGCTGGAACTCTTTGAAAAACGAGAGCCCATTGACGTTTTGAGCGTTTCAGCCAAGCTCAAGGGCAAGAACGAATTAGATGAAATTGGCGGGGGATCTTTTCTTACCGAATTGGTGAATATTGTTCCCACAGCCAGCCACGTATTAAGCTATGCCAAAATAGTGCAGCAAAAAAGGGTTTTAAGAGAGCTGATTTCCGCGGGCTTTGAAATCTCGGAAATGGCCCAGCAAGAAGATGAAGACGTTGACAATCTACTGGATAGGGCCGAAAAAAAGATTTTCGGCATCGCCCAAAAAACCCTTAGCCAAAACTTCATTCACATTAAAGATAATCTGGAAGAAACATGGCAAAGGATTGATGAACTCTCTAAAAACCAAGGCGGCTTGCGGGGCATTCCGACAGGATTTAAGTCGCTGGACAATATCTTGGCGGGCTTTCAAAAATCCGACCTGATTATTCTGGCGGCGAGGCCAAGCGTCGGAAAGTGTGTGAGCGGAGATACGGAAATTATTCTTTCTAATCCGGGAAGCGTTCAAACTATTGAAGAAGTTGTCAGATACAAAAAGAAAAATATTTTAAGTTTAAACGAAAATTTAAAGATAAACTCATCTTTGGCAAATGATTTTATCAATAATGGCATTCAGCCGGTTTTTAAAGTAAGAACAGCTTCTGGCCGAGAGATAGAAGCCACTTCAACACATCCGTTCCTTACTATTGATGGTTGGAAGCCACTCTCGGAAATTAAAATTGGAGAAAAAGTGGCTGTACCCAGAATAATTCCAATCTTTGGCAAGCAGAATCTGCCGGACTGGCAAATTAAATCATTGGCTTACTATATAGCCGAAGGCGGCTTGACAGGCAGCTGCCCAACTTTTACTAACGGCAACAAATCAATCGCAAAAGATTTTGTGGAAGCTGTAAAAATGTTTCCTGATATAAAATTACGCATTGACCAAAAAAAGCCTTTAAAAAACTGCCTAACTTATGTTGCATCAGCTAAAAAAAGAGATTACTGCCAACAAAAAAAACAACTTGGAAAAAAATTGAAAAAATGGATTGCCGAAAACAAACTAACTCAAAAAAAATTAGCCGAAAAAACCGGCCTTTGTTTCGGCACTATTTCCGCCTTACTAAATGGCCGCACTTTACCCCTAAAAGATAATTTTATTGAAATACTTGGTTGCCTTAATCTTAATGAAAAAACACACAGTATGACTCTTAAGGAATATGAAAAAATACTGAATCAAAACAGTATAACCAATTGGCTGCAATCGTTGGGTCTGATGGGCAAACTGGCTACTCAAAAATTCATTCCCCCCATAATCTTTCAGTTAAAGAAAGAAGGGATAGCTTTATTCTTGAATCGTTTATTCGCCTGTGATGGAAGTTTTCCTAAAGGCAAAAATGGCAGATACCGCCTATCTTATAGCTCTGGCTCCTATAAATTGATAAAACAAGTTCAGCATCTTCTTTTAAGATTTGGGGTGCTGAACAAGGTACGCGAGAAAAGAATAAAAATTAATGGAAAAATAATTATAGTTTACGAGATAGAATCATTGGATGCGCCAAGTTTATTGAAATTTATTAAAGAAATCGGCATTTATGGAAAAGAAAAAAAACTTAAGGAAGCAGAAAAGCATCTTCAAAAAACCAAACTCGGATGGACTCAAGATACTATTCCCATAGAAATCTGGGAGAAAGTTGCTCGCCTCAAGGGCGCAAGAAGCTGGGCTTCTTTATATAGAGAAATGGGTTTTCCTGTGGCATACAACATTCATGCTTTCCGCCGTTCCCCACGTCGAGAAACTGTTTTAAAGTTAGCTAAGGCATTAAATTCTCAAGAATTAGAAACATTGGCGCGGAGCGATATTTATTGGGATAAAATAGCAGACATAATGCATAGCGGTGAAAAACAGGTTTACGACTTAACCGTTCCCGGTAATCATAACTTTATTGCCAATGATTTCATTGTTCATAATTCATCATTGGCAATTAACATCGCCCAGAACGTGGCCTGCTTGCACAAAATTCCCGTGGGCATTTTTAGCTTGGAAATGTCCAAAGACCAAATTATTGACCGTTTGATTTCCAGCCAGGCCAACATTGATTCGTGGCGCCTGCGAACCGGCCGCTTGTCGGATGAAGGCGAATATAATGACTTTGAAAGAATCCAATCAGCTATGGCGGTTTTGGCTGAAGCGCCCATTTATATTGACGATGCCTCGGGCACTACCGTTCTGCAAATGCGGGCTATGGCGCGGCGTTTAGCGGCCGATAAGGGCTTGGGGCTTTTGATTATTGACTACTTGCAATTAATGGAGCATCGCAATCCTATGATGGGGTTAGTGCAGCAAGTGAGCGAAAACTCAAGGGCATTGAAAGGCATGGCCAGGGAGTTGAATATACCGGTTTTGGTTGTTTCGCAATTATCGCGCGCCGTTGAGCAGCGCACGCCGTCAATCCCGCGGCTCTCCGACCTGCGTGATTCGGGTTCGATTGAGCAGGATGCGGATGTAGTGATGTTTATTTATCGGGAGGATCGCTACAAAGAAAACTCCGAGAAGCCGGGGGTTGCTGATATTATAATCGCCAAGCATCGCAACGGCCCGGTAGGCAAAGTAGAGCTTTACTTTGACGAAGCGCGAATGGTGTTCCGCGATATTGATAAAAAATACGGCGAGTAAATATTTTTATGCTATCCCCCGCTGTTCAAAAATTAGTTGATTTGTTTGTTAAATTTCCCACTGTCGGGCCAAGAACCGCCCAACGGTTTGCTTTTTATTTAATCAAAAAGAATCAAAAAGAAGTTGCCGATTTAACAGAAGCTATTAAAAATTTAAAAAATAAAATTAAGCTGTGCGGCTTGTGCGGAAAGTCATTTGAACTCGCGGAACAAAATGGCGACTTGTGCGCCGCCTGTTCGGACACGCGGCGCGACAAAGCCGTAATTTGCGTGATAGAGAAAGAGGTTGACTTAGAAGCCATTGAAAAAACCGGCCAGTTCAAGGGCCTTTATTTCATTTGGGATACGGACAGCGAAGAGCAACAACTAAAAAAGCTATCCAGCCGCGTTAAAAAAGACTCCATTAAAGAGGTTATTTTGGCCATTGACCCAACCTTAGACGGCCGCCAATTGGCTTTAAAAATCCAACGAAATTTAGAGGCCGCAAAAGTTAAAATTACTAAGTTGGGCCAAGGCCTGCCCGTGGGTGGCGAAATTGAATACGCCGACGAGGAGACCATCACCTCCGCCCTTGAAGGACGTAAGTAAAATAAAAAAAGAAGGGCAGACCTCCCTTAAACTGTTTATAAATGTTTATACAAGTTAGAGGAGGTCTGCCCTTCTTTTTTTATTTTAAATTTTGGTTATTTCCACTTCAGTGAAATGCTGGCGGTGGCCTTTCTTTACTTTATAGCGCTTTTTGGGTTTGTATTTAAGAACCACTACTTTCTTGGCTCTTCCCTGTTTTAATACCTTGCCCGTCACCTTGGCGCCAGCAACAATAGGGTTACCAATTTCAAGCTTGTTGAAGTCCGACTTCAACAACACTTGGTCAAAAATAACATTTTTGCCTTCTTCGGCTTCCAATTTTTCAATCTTTAATTTTTTGCCCGGCTCAACAAGATACTGCTTGCCGCCAGTTTTGATTACCGCGAAATTCATATAATTAAAATTACTCTAAAACGCTCGGTTTGTCAATCTGCAGGGGCGCGATTTTTCTCTCGCCATCGGTTATCTTAACCACATCTTTGTCAACCTTACCGAGCTCCTTGTGAGCGGCATTATAACAGTTCACTACCGTATTTAAATTATTGCCCAACTTTTGCATATAACTGTCAAAAACGGCAAGATGCTTGCCTAATATCTCCACATTTTTTTTGATTTCTTTGGCTGACTCTTCTATCTTAAAGGCTTTCAAGCCCTGCAAAATGGTTTGCAGATAAGCGTAAAAAGAATTGGGAGATACAATATGCACGTTTTTTTCCCAAACCGCGTACTCCAACAAATCACGGGTGTTTGATTTCACCGCGCCAACTTCATTAACCATTAAATCGTAATAAATACCTTCCGCTGGTATAAACATCAAAGCGAAATCAAAGGTGCCCTCCTCGGGCCTAATGTATTTGGCTGTTTCATCAATACGATTTTTTAAATCCTGTTTGAAAATTTTTTCCAGCTGTTCTTTTCTAACCGGGTCTTTTTCACTGATAATTTTGTTATAATTTTCCAAAGAAAATTTAGAATCAATGGGAATAATTTTATCGCCGATGAACAAGGCGGCGTCAACTATCTGGCCATCGTTAAAAGCATACTGCATTTGAAATTGCTTTGGGGTGAAAGCGCTTTCTAAAAGAATTTTTAATGAATACTCCCCTAAAATTCCCCGCTGCTTGGGATTTTTTAAAATATTTTCCAAGGATTGCAGCTGTTCGGCAAAGCCGATTACCTGTTTATTGGTCTCATCAAGCCGGGTAAGGCGCTCGGTGACATCTTTGACGATCTGGCGGCTTTCTTGCAATTGTTTTTCAGAATAAGCGCGGCCTTCTTTTAACTGGTTTTCCAGCGATTCAATATTTTTCTCTCGCGATTCTTTAATCTCCCCTCTAATGGCCTCAAGACCCTGTTGCAAGCCCTGCTGAATCAAACCCAAAGACGCGTCATTTGTTTTTCTTTTTATATAAAAAACCGCGATGGCTATGCCAGCGGCCACAATTAAAAAAACAGCTAAAATAAAAGAGATATCCAACATAAACTAATTGCCTGTTTTATGCCGTGCCCGATTTTCTCTGCCTGATTAACTTCTCAACCTCTTCCAGCGCTTTCTTGTATTTCTCTATTGCTTTTCTGGCGTGCTCTACGGCCATATCGTCGCCCAACGCCCCTCCCTTTCTCAAAGTATTAACTTGCTGGTAGGCCTCAAGCAGCCTTTCCCTTAATCCCCCTTCTTTTTCTTTCAGCTCGTCAAAGCTGTAGGACCAGTCGTCATTGGCAAAACGGATTTTTATTTTTGACTTTTTGTGTTTCATAAGCTTTTGAAACAACAACTGCCGTTTTTTCTAAAAAGTTAATTTGGTTCTTTCGGCAATGTCTTTTTCCACAACATCGCGGCTTCTCCCGTATTTTAACTTGGATAATTGCTTAATCAACGGCACTATTGATAAATCGCCGTCTTTGGCCTTAACGGTTCTGATTTTGAACGGAGAAGAAAGTTTATTATTTATCATCATCTTGACGATAAACTGAAAGTTATCAATATTCAAAAGATCAAAGCGGGAAAACTCCGGTTCAAACTGCTTTTCTAAAAACTCGGCATCCATAGAGCCCACCCGAAAACAAGCGATACTGCCCACGTTGCCAATCACCGCGTTTCTAATCTGTTCGGTGAGCTGGGGCATAAACTGGTGGGCCAAAATCAAATTCAAACGGTATTTTCTGGCTTCGGATAAGATAATGGCGATACTGTCGGTGGTGAAATTTTGAAACTCGTCAATATATAAGTAAAAATCCTGACGCTCTTCCTGGGTTATGCTGGCCCTTCTAAAAGCAGCCAACTGCATCTTAGAAACTAAAATTAAACCAAGCAAAGAAGCGTTCATCTCGCCGGTTAGGCCCTTTGACAAATTAGCCAAAAATATTTTTTTATTATTCATTATTTCTTCCAGATCAAAGGTGCTCCGCTGCTGGCCGATAATATTGCGCATCATTTCATTTTCCACGAAGCGGCCAACCTTAGACACCACATAGCCAAGCATATCTGACCTTGTCTGTCCGGTAGTTTGCGCCCATTCCTGCTGCCAAAATATTTTCACCAACGGATCGCTTACATGAGCAACCTTGCTTTCCATAAACGCCTTGTCAGTGAAAAGACGCGGTATGTCCACCAAGGTGCCCGGATTGTTTTGGTCAGCCATTAAAGCCAGCATCGCGTTCCTCATATAGTGCTCAAACATCGGGCCGATAATCTCGGGTGGAAAAAGCTTGGTAAAAATCATAATCATTTCCGAGATCGCGAAATCCTTTTGCTCCGGGCTTTTCCATTCCAGCATATTCAAGCCGCAAGGCCTTTGCATATCAAACGGCTCAAACAAAACCACGTCATCAGCCCTTTCTTTGGGAATATTAGCCAAAGTATCCTCAACCAGATCGCCGTTGGGGTCAATTACCGCCACGCCCTCGCCTTTTTCAATATCCTGGCGAATCATTTCCCGCAGCAGATTGCTTTTGCCCACGCCCGTTTGACCAACAATGTAAAAATGCCTTCTGCGGTCGTCTCTTGAAATAAAACGCACCGGCCGCTCCTCTCCCCGGTAAAGCGACTTGCCGATCAAATTAAGGCCGACTGATTCATCAGAGGGCAAATCAGTGGGCGGGGTTGACTCTTTACTTTTGGTCCATTTAATATTAGGCGTTTCCAATTGGGTTAAGGGGAAGTGATAAACACTGGACAACTCTTCTAAGTTCAAAACGATTTTTTCTTTTTGGTTATAGTTGCGAAAACTAAAATCATAAACAAACCTTTTTAGCCATTTCTTTTTTACCCTTATTGGACGAAAACTATTCAATGTAGAGCCGAACTGAGCGAAAGCCGCGGCCAAATGGTCGGCGATTTCTTCAGCCCGACCCACTTCGCCAGCCACCCCCACCAAACGTATATTAACGTCAAAAATCTGCTTTTGGGCTTTGGCTTTAATGGCTTGGATCATGGTGTCGTTGGCGGTTCTTTCTTTTTGCGCCTCCTTAGCTTGGCTTTCTTGCTCCTCCTGATGTTTTTTGGCCGTAGCAAGAAACAACGCCTCAAATATACCAAAAATCAAGGCCAGCGCCCAGTGACGATTGGCTTGGGCCATAGCCGATCTTACACCCCAACCCCTCTCCACAACGTCTGATAAAATGTCTTCTTCTTTCTTTTTGATATTAAGCCGCGATGGTTTTAAAATAATTTGAATAGCCGCTCCCTCTTCAGGCTTAATCTTGCTTAAGCTATTGGTAATTGAAGAAAGCGGATCTCTTTCCAAATTTTTATATGTTTTAACGGGAAAAAATAAATTTTCCTTCAAGAAAACTTTACGGCCCGCCACCTTGGCTTGCGGCTCAAACACCGTATAGTCCTGGGGAATCTTTTCCACCATCGCCTGCGGGAAAACCCCCTGGATGCCCTTTTCAACGGCGTTCTCCAAATTATCGGGCACAGCCACGTAAAAAGCTATGTCGGCCTCTCCCACTTTAGAGGCAATTTCCAATACCGCTCGCGGCAAACTATAGCCGCCCCAACGTTTTTCCTTAAAACTGGGAGTTTTTAAATAAAGAAAATAAGAATAAACCTGTTCCATCTGCTCAATCAACGCCTTAAAATCCTGCTTTTGGTCT
>Ga0268278_1000798_pt1 | contig 20359 bp, 20 predicted proteins | sample saktaG_3_FD_190135 | JGI IMG/M metagenome (GOLD analysis project Ga0268278, IMG submission 190135) | Saline water microbial communities from Sakinaw Lake, British Columbia, Canada - sak_2010_1_5_55m | ecosystem: Environmental > Aquatic > Non-marine Saline and Alkaline > Saline ...
GGTCTCAGCGAGGACGGCGCCACAGAGAAATGCCGTCAGCGCGAGGCAGACAGCAGCGATTCCAGCGGTCCCGTTCAGTTTCTTCATTAGCGAACTCCTTGTTCAGGTCTTTCTATTGCTTCAAGGGCGCGTGGTCGGCTAGTGCTCGCCGCCACCTTCCTCGTTGTTCCCTTCTCCACCCTCGTCGTTGCCGGATAGGGCGGCCTCGAAGGCATCGAGGAGGCTCGGATTGTGCCCGGCGTCGATAAGGATCACGCCGTTGGTCAGTTCAGCCGAACCCATGTCCAGCTCGGCGAACCACTCGGCCACGTCGAACTCGACGACGAGCGCGACGGTCGTGTCGCTCGGGATGACGAGACCGTTTCCGGCAATCGGGCACTCGGTGCCGTCGTGGAACTCCGACTTCAGCACAAAGGGTACGCCCGAGCCCGACGCGGGTTGGTAGGTGCCGGTGATGTAGATGGACTTACCGGTGAGTGGCGGCAGCGGGCTGACGGCGAATGCCGCGTCAACCTGGCGGAAAGTGCCGGGATAGACCGCGACGGTATCTATGAACGCTTCGCCCGCGGCTATCTGGATGAGGAACGGGCCCGGGACGACGATGTCCGGGAGTTCCTGGTCGCCGCCCTCAGGTTGTTCCCCTTCGCCTCCGCTCTCGCCATCTCCTCCACTATCCGGCCCCGAGTTCTCCTGGATTCGGAACTCGGCGATGTTGACCGCCGCCGTGTCAACGACGACAGAACCGCCAGGGACCGGGAAACTGTCGGGGCTATCGATGCCTCGACCCGCGGCCGATACCTTCAGCACGACGGCCGAGGACTTCACTGGCGTGTTCTGGCCAAGATGCGTCGGGTTCTTACAGCCCGTCACTGCCAGTGTCAGTACCGCGATGGACAGGATGCCCATCGGTATCAGACGTTTGGTCATATAGTACCTCCATATTGGTTGACCACGCAGTGATTGTACGTGACCGACGTTAGGGGAAGATTAACCACCGATTACAGTCCGCTAATCCGCCACCGGCAGCGCGACCGTGAACCTGCTGCCCTCGCCCGGCCTGCTCTCCGCGGTGACCGTACCGCCATGCGCCTCGGCCACGCGCTTCACTATCGCCAGCCCCAACCCGGTGCCGCCGACGTCCCGAGAGCGCGCCTTGTCCACGCGGTAGAACCGGTCGAACAGTTGAGGCAGCGACTCCGCCGGTATGCCGATGCCGGTGTCCTCGACCACCAGTCGGGCTTCATTCCCTCCGCCCTCCAACGCCAACGCCACCGATACGTTTCCTCCGGGCCGGTTGTACTTGATACCGTTGTCAATCAGGTTGACCAGCAGCCTTCTGAGCAGCAGCGCATTGCCCTGGATACCGACCTCGTCCAGTTTGTTCAGCACCAGCGATATCTCCATCCGCTCGGCCAGCTTGCGGGTTTCCTCGTGCGCCTCTAGTACTACTTCGTCAAGCGCGACGGGTTCGCTCGTCAGCATACCGCTCGACGCATCCGTGCGCGCCAGCAGCAGGAGGTCGTCGATGATTCGTTCCAGTTTGGCCGCCTCCTCCAATCCACTCTCCAGCACGGCACGATACTCCGCCGGCTCCCGTTCCTTGCGCAGCGCGACCTCCATCTCGCCCCGGAGTGCGGTCAGCGGAGTCTTCAGTTCGTGTGCGGCATCGCTTGAGAACTGCCGCACTTCGTCGAACGCCCGTTCAATCCGATCCAGCATGGCGTTGAACGTCGCCGCCAACTCGCCGATTTCGTCGGGCGATTCCACGTCTGCGACCCGGCCCGACAGGTCGTCAGCGCGGATACTGCGCACGGTCGCGACCATCCGACGGACGGGTTGGAACGCGCGGCGGATGAAGAAGTAGCCGAACAGGGCCAGCACGACGAGGAGCAATGGCACCGACACGAGCAGCGTCAGCGCCAGTCGTCGCAGCGTCTCGGTCATCGACTTCAGTGACATCCCGACCTGAATAACGTATTGCATGCGGGCGTCCCGCGCCGCAAACGTCAACGTCCGCCAGGCTGACCCGCGCACGGGGCCCGAAGTCTCGAAACTTGCCGAACCCCTGAGCGCGGCCCCCCGGGCCGCCGCCGTCAGCGGCAGCGATTCTGCGGCCGGTTCCCCCGTGAACACGGCCAGAATCTGGTCCGGCGGGCCGAAGGCCGGCCGGACCAGCACCTGTACCTGGTCGGCATGGTGTTTATCCGTAATGCACTCACTTACGATCACGCCGACTGCCTCGTCGTGCTCCTCGGTCAATGCAGCAGTGATGTCCTGGGCGCTATTCCGCAACGCCTCGTCGGTACTCGCCAGAAGACTGCGACGCAGGCTATGGTACAGCAGCAGGCTGAACGTTGCCATCACGACGACAACCGTACCGACGTACCAGGCCATCAACCGTGTCCGGATCGAGCTACGCGACGGCATCGCCCCCCGCCTTCATCACGTAGCCCACCCCGCGCACCGTGTGAATCAGCTTCGGCGCGAAGTCCTTGTCAACCTTCTGCCGCAGGTGATGCACATAGACGCTGATGACGTTCGTCGCCGGGTCGAAGTCCATGTCCCACACATGCTCGGCAATCACCGTCTCGGACAATACTCGGCCGGGGTTGCGCATGAAGTACTCGAGCAGCGCATACTCCTTGCCGGTCAATACGATCTCTCGCCCGCCGCGCGAAACCCGCCGCGTCACCGGATCCATTTCCAGGTCGGCCACCTTGAGCCCGGCGGTCTTGTACTTCTGGCTTCGCCGCAGAAGTGCACGCACTCGCGCCAACAACTCCTCGAAGGCAAAGGGCTTCGCCAGGTAGTCGTCCGCACCTGCGTCCAAGCCTTTTACGCGGTCGTCCAACGCATCGCGGGCCGTCAGCATGATAATCGGTGTGGTGATGCCGCGGCGCCGGACCTCACGGCACACCTCGATTCCGTCCTTGCCCGGCAGCATTACATCGAGAATGATGACGTCGTATTCGTTCACCTGCGCCCAATGTGCTCCGGTCTCTCCATCCGCGCAGACGTCAACCGCATACCGTTCCTCCCGCAGTCCCTTTTGCAGGAACCGCGCCACCTTCCGGTCATCCTCGACTACGAGGAACCTCATCCCGTGCCCGCCGTTTCCCGGCCCGTCCAACTCGGTCTGCACTTCATCCTACCATTATGCCGCCCGAACCCCACCAATCAAGCGGCAGCGCTGGACTTAGTTGCAGTCGCTCACGGTCTGGCGTCGCCGCATTTGTCAAGGTTCTCGTCCTGCCATCTGCATAGATACCATCATATGCGACTGGCCTTCAGCCAGCATTAAGCGCCGATTAAAATGAGTTAATCCGGCTGGCCGGTCAAAGCGTTAGGTTGCTCGCAGAAGTTGACCCCCAGGCTTCTTGGCCTCGACGAAGAAGGAACGGCGGCCGCCGATACGGAAGGTGTAGTCCGGGGCCTTGGAGGCTCCCGCGACCTTGATTGACTCTTCATGGATGACCTGCTTGAAGGTCTCGGACAGGCCCTGTTTGTTGTCCATGTCCCAGCCGAGCGGGGTGAAGAAGGGGTTGAGGAACTCTAGGCATAGTTGTTCTTCTTTGTAGTCGCCGGAGAGGAAAACCTTGCGGTCTTGGTCGAAGCGGACAACTAGGCGCAGAAGAGCGTCAGGGGGCGTACCCACAGGCGAGAGGATAGCAGGGACATGTGAGGAGTCAAGTCAAAGGTCAAAAGGCAAAAGCCAAAAGGCAAAACCGCAGACCGGAGCGGAAGTCGGACGACGGAGGACGGAAATCGGTGAGGCGGAGGAGTCAAGTCAAAAGGCAGAAGGCAAATCTGCGGGCGGGCGAAGGCAAGCGCGGCGGGGAGTTGCGTTGGCGGTCGTGCTGTTGCAGGCGCCGGAGCGAGGGCTGGGGCGATGGCTGTTGGTTGACCTGTTGCAGGGGTTGAAGCAAGCGCCGTTGCAGCGGTAGGAACAGATGCTGTTCTCGGTGCCGGGACAAGGGCTGGAGCGATGGCTGTTACGAGACGAGGGCCGGGGGTTGTTGCGGGTGCTGGGACAGGGGCTGGAGCGATGGCTGTTACGAGGCGAGGGCCGGGCGCTGTTACGGGCGCTGGGACAGGGGCTGGAACGGCGGCTGTTGCGAGGCGAGGGCCGGGCGCTGTTACGGGTGCTGAGACAAGGGCTGGAGCGATGGCTGTTACGAGGCAAGGACCGGGTGCTGTTGCGGGTGCTGGGACAAGGGCTGGAGCGATGGCTGTTACGAGGCGAGGGCCGGGCGCTGTTACGGACGCTGGGACAGGGGCTGTATAGAGGGCTGGGACTCCCCGAATTGTCGGGGGGACAGCCACTTGCAGGGAATGAAAGAAGAAAGGGATGAGGGAGTAGAGGGAGTAAGTGGAGAATGACACAGTGGTTACAGGAAGACCTGACGCAGTGTCAGGCTGGGTCGGGGCTTGAGACAGATTCGTATCATTCCCAGAACTGACAAGCCAGCGGGAGGCGACCACCCGACGTAACGTCCTCACCACCTTGAGGTTAAGTGCTGTCGGGTCGCGGATAATTCGAGGATAGGGGTCGTGTCCCCCGTGGTGTCCCAAGTCGGAGTTGCCGTCACGGCTTGCGCCGTGATGGCGGTCGTGTCCGAGATTGCGTCTATGACCGTGACCGACGCCATGTCGGCGACTGTGATGGATACCATGATGACTGCCATGACCCAGACCGCGGTTCGTGCGATGAGCCATGCAATGATGCGCGCTGGGCAAGCGGCCGTGAGCGGAACCGCGATGAAGGTCGCGGTTGGAACCACGATGGGGGCTGCGATGACGGCCGTGATGAAAGCCACGATAGCGGCCATGATGACGACTGCGATGACTGCTGCGTTGAACAACCACCGAGGCCACCGAGCGCACAGAGTCAACCGGATGCAACAGCTCAAGACATCACCCGTCGGGCGACCATGAATAGCCTGCTTCTGTCTTCGTGCTCTCCGTGTTCTCTGTGGTTCCACATCGGATTCGGGAACGGAGAATCCGCTTGACACTGACAACGGACTCGGTAAAATCCTGTGATCGAATACAAAGGAGGAACCGTATGCGTCGTTCTCTGCTTGGCCTTCTGACCGTTGTCGCAGTTGCCGGCCTGCTAATCATGGCCGGGTGTGAACGTTCCAGCGTGCTCCGCGTGGTCTCGGTGAACCACGGACGCACGCTCGAGTCGGATGTCGCCGACTGGGGCATCTGGACAGACCCGATGGACCCCGAGGCCACACCCGAACTCGTGTATACCGTCAGGGCCGATTCTGCTGAAATTGAGCTGCAGTACGTCGAAATCGGCGCGGGGCTGCCGACTTGGACTCCGTTTGAAGCCATCATTAACAGGGCCACCATCACTTACAAGAGCCAGATGGACCCGGAAATCATCTACGACCCTGTGGTCGTCCCGATGACCGCTTATATCATGTCCGACCCCACAGGCAAGAAGACCACCAAGTTCGTGACGACCGTTTTGCCGGTGTGGTGGAAAATCCAGTACTTTGACGGCGATGTATCCGACCCGCCGGACTACGACCTCTTGGACGTCGTTGAGGCAACCATCAGGTTCGCCGGCTGGGACTCGGTGTCCCTCCGCAATGTGGAGGCCACCGGCAAGCTCCAGATAGAGATCGGCAACTTCTACGACAACGAGCATGCGTTCGGAAATTAGGATCTGAGCGGCCACCTGACACACCGGCGCCGGGTTTGAGCCTGGAAATCGCCTAGACGATACGGTTCGGTAAGTCAAGCAGGCCACCAGCAACGCTGGTGGCCTGCTTCATGTTCGCCCGCGCCGGGACTCGCCCGGAGTCCCCGTGACCTCCACAGTTGGCTCCATCCCGGTTGTCAGGCTCCGGCCGAGACTTGACTTTGCCGACGTCAATCGCTAGATTACTGGTGAGACACGGATGTTCAGAACCATGTCCAAGATACTTCTGCTGGTCCTGGTTGTCTCCTGTGGTTGCGGCTGGTTGGTGAAACCAGCCGAGGTCGAACTGGTCGGGCTGGCGTTTCCGAACGAAGACGTGGTGGACATCACTGTGCTGGTACGCAACCGCAACTCGTTCTCGGCGAAGGCATCGGACATGGAGTACCGGGTAAGCATCGGCGGTGAGGTGATAGGCCGGGGCCGCACTGCTCAGGTCCTGTCCATTGGCGGCCGGGATTCACTGGTGACCCACTTCCCAATGAACTACGACATAGCCGCGCTGTCGCGCGCCCTGCCCCAGATTCTACAGGATACCGTCGTGGTTCGGGTTGACGGCACCTACCGGTTGCAGTCGGTGCTCTCGAAACCGAAGCTCTCGTTCTCCACCGAGCGCCGCATCCCGGTCAAAGCGAGACTGGGAGGGATTTTCAAGAGCCTCCTCGGCAGCGAGACGGGAAAGGAAAAGTGAGGAATTGACCCGAAGTATGGGCGGCGAGATACGAAGAGTGCCGCGTGACGGCCGCTTGACTTCGCTGCCGCTGGTCGCTAGATTGTCAATGTCATGATGAGTAGATTCCGCCCGGAAATCCGTCGCGTCCGCCCGATAGCGGCCGCGAGGGCCCTGACGGAGGATGCAGGATGCTCGCAGTGAAACAGTCGATCTACATTGCGTGTGGAGACCCCCCGACGACGGCGGCGCTGGACAAGGTGCTGACCGGGGGCGGGTATGCGTGCGAGTCGTTCTCGAACGGACGGAGCGTGCTCGCCGCGATTAAGGCCAAACTGCCGGACCTCCTGGCTCTCGACCTCGTACTCCCGGATGCAAGCGGCATTGAGGTACTCAAGAAGGTCCGCCGCATCGGCCCGTCCCTGCCGGTAATCATGATGGCAGAGAGAGTCTCGGTCACGACCGCCGTAGCGGCGCTGAAGCTCGGGGCGACCGATTTCCTGGAGTCGCCGCACGACCCTGGACGCGTGCTGGTGGCGGCCAGGCACGCTCTCGAGACCACGGAACTCCAGCGACAACTCGTGCACCTGAGAGACGAGCTCCAGGAGCGGTACAAGATGGTCGGCGAATCGGCCGCGATGAAGCGGATCTGGAGCCTCATCCGGCGGGTCGCGCCGACCCCGGCGAGCGTGCTCATTACCGGCGAGAGCGGCGTGGGCAAGGAGCTGGTCGCCCGCGCGATTCACCTGCAGAGTCCCCGCGCGGCCCGGCCTTTCATCCCCCTGAACTGCGCGGCCATTCCCAAGGAACTCATCGAGAGTGAACTCTTCGGCCATGAAAAGGGCGCGTTCACCGGTGCCGGGACGGCCCGTGTCGGCAAGATACAGGAAGCTGACGCGGGCACCCTTTTCCTCGACGAAATTGGTGACTTGAGCCTGTCAGCTCAGGCGAAGCTGCTGCGCTTCCTGAACGACTCGGAAATTCAGCGGGTCGGCGGCAGCGCCGTCATTCACATGGACGCGAGGATAGTCGCCGCGACCAACAAAGACCTGCAGGAACTCATCAAACAGAACCTTTACCGGGACGACTTCTACCACCGCCTCAATGTCGTGACCATCGAGGTACCGCCGCTACGGGAGCGGGCGGCGGACATCGAGCTGCTCACCAACTACTTTCTTGACCATTTCTGTACGGACTATGGCCGGATTGTTAGTTTCGCTCCCGAGAGCTGGCTTGCATTGAAGGAATACACGTGGCCCGGCAATATCCGCGAACTGCGGAACCTCATCGAGCGCGTAGTCATCCTGGCGGAGACGAACCCGGTCGAGGCCGAGGAACTGCGCTCGTTTCTCGGCGCCGAGGCCAAGGTCCCCACGGACGGAACGCTCAAAGTCGCCATCGAGCGCGCCGAGCGCGATGCCGTCGAGCGAGTGATGGCGCAGACCCAGAACAACGTTGCCGAGGCGGCCGCCATACTGGGTATCGTGCGTCCCAGCCTCTACCGCATCATGAGGCGGTACGGAATCGCTTCTCCTACCCGGCCCCAGCCCAAGAGCTAGCCCTCCCCGCGTCACGACCGAATCTGTCTCCTCCGGGATACTAGCGAATCTCCCAAAGGAGACAAACCAGTTTCATTTTGACATTCCACCCCTGCCGGACGGCAGAGCGGCCTTCGCCGGGATACGGGCACGTCTGACTGGGCGGCATTCCCGGCACAGCACGGAAACGGGGGCGGCGGCTTCCCTTCGCCCTCGTGGCATGGTTAGTGCATCAGGCAAGCTCCAAGAAGTAAAAGAGCCGGGGTGTAGCGGCGGCACGTCCGGCCGGGTTACACGAACGGGCTGCCGCTGATTGCTGGAGTTATGGGCGCGCTAGCCTCCGGCGGTCGAAACGGGGTCGGCAGCAGTCGGGTGCGCGCAAGCTCCCTGACCGACGGCAGCACGACCCCACTTATACTGCTGGTCATCCCTGAACGGGTCCTGAATTGAGAGGAGATAAGTGTGCCGAATCCTGCAGGTCGTGAGAACAGGAGCGGCCGCGCCGGAGGCGGCAGGCACGGCCGCTCATTCGAGGCGGCCCGAGCATTAGGCCCGAAGTCAGACTGGGCCTGCGAAGGGCGGGCGCGCCTTGCGTCCCGGGAGCGGAGCGACTCGGAATGTCGTACTGAACACACTCACTTTGAAGCAATATCACATACGTAATCTGAAACGGTGGAGTATCCCGACGGTCATGCTGCTGCCGGCCGGGAGAGCAGCGCTATTGTGTTGAAGTCGCCGGGAGCACGACAAGGGTGAAAGACCTTCTGGCTGGGGCTACCCGCGCACTGCTTGTCCAGCCGCGGTTCTCCGTACGGAGCTTCTGGAACTACGCTGAAACGTGCCGGCTGACCGGCGCCAGGTATTCATCCCCGCCGCTGGGGCTGATGACCGTTGCCTCGCTGCTTCCCGAACGTTGGCAGTTGAGGCTCGTCGACGAGAACGTCAGACCCCTTGCCCGCAACGACCTGGACTGGGCGGACGTCGTGTTCACCGGCGGCATGTTGCCCCAGCAGGCGGCGACGCTCGCGGTCATGGAAAAGACGCACGCAGCAGGCAGGCCGGTCGTGCTGGGCGGGCCCGACCCTTCCCAGCAGCCGGGCATCTACCGGGACGCCGACTTCCTGGTTGCCGGTGAAGGTGAAATCACCATGCCGTTGCTCATCGCCGACCTTGACCGGCACGCCGGGTCGGGCAGCTACCGCTCTGCCGAACGGGCGGACATGAGCCGGGCCGTGGTGCCCCGGTTCGACCTCGTGAACTTCCGGGACTACCTGGAGGTAAACGTCCAGTTCTCGCGCGGGTGTCCGTTCAACTGCGAGTTCTGCGACGTCATCGAGCTGTTCGGCCGCCGCCCCCGAACCAAGGAAGCCGGGCAGGTTCTCACCGAACTCCAGCGGCTGTACGACCTCGGGTACCGCGGTCACGTGAACTTCGTGGACGACAATCTCATCGGCAACAAGACGAAGACGCGGGACCTGCTCGTTGCGGTTGCCGAGTGGAGCCGTTGCCACGCCTACCCGTTCTTCTTCAGCACGGAGGCGTCCATCAACCTCGCCCGGGACCCCGAGTTGTTGAACCTGATGCGGGATTGCGACTTCCGGTACGTCTTCGTGGGTATTGAAAGCCCGGACTACCGGGCGCTGGCCCGGGCCGGCAAAGTCCAGAACCTGAACGTCTCGGCCCCGGACGCCGTAAGGACCATCGCTGCCTACGGCATCATGGTCCACGGCGGTTTCATCCTGGGAATGGATGGCGAACCACCCGACATCGCGCGTAATCTCATAGATTTGATTGACGAGGCCGGCATCTGCATGGCCATGGTCGGCACGCTCTACGCACTCCCCAACACCCAGCTTGAGCGTCGATTACGGCGGGAAGGCCGGCTCTTCCGCCGTGCGGCACTCGACCCGGCCGGAGCGATTGACCAGACAACCAGCGGTTTGAACTTCGCCACCGAGAGGCCGCGCGCCGACGTGCTCGGCGACCAGGCAGACGTGCTGCGGCACATCTACGATCCGGCACAGTTCTACCAGACCCTCATCAAGGTGGCGACCCGGCTGAGGCCGGAGTATAAACACCGCGCCGGGCTCCGGGAAGCATTGAAGCTTGCCCTGGGATTTGTCAGGCTTTCGGCCAAGGCCGGGTTCAGCCGGCAGACCGGCCTGCTCTACTGGAGGGCATTGCTGCGGGTGCTGGCAAAGAACCCGGCCGCGATTGACGTCGTCGCCAACATGGCGGCGATCTACCTCCACTTCGCCAAACAATCACGGTACGTGGTCCGCGCGCTCGACGCAGCGGCCCGGGACGTTCGGCCGGTCAGCGATGAACGCAGCTACGAGCTGATGACTGCGGGTACGCCCCCGGCCGAAGCCGGTACAAGAGTCACCGACGACACCGATTTCCGCCGTGCTCGACCGCCGGGACGAGTTCGTCACCATCGGCCGGTAGCGGCGGCAAGCGCGGCAGTCGAGGCGGACGGCCTATGCTTGAGTGACGTGCTGAAGGGAAACAATCATGCTGAAATCTGCAGGTAGTGATGACAGGAACGGCCGCGCCGTAGACGACAGACCCGGCCGGCCTTTCGAGACGGCCCGCCCGTCGGGCCAGACGGACAGTGCCCGCGAAGCGGACCCGGCCGGCGAACGGCACTACTGGCTGGTCCCGACCAACCTGGACGCGCCGCAAGGCGATAGGGAAAGAACGGGATGGGGAAGCCCGCGCTCCGCGTGACCAAACAGGCAGCGGGTCGCATCGCAAGACAGACAGAGAAGCAAACGCTGAAGGCGACCTTGGAGCGCGCCGAGCGCGAGACCGTCGAGCGAGTGATGGCACAGACCCATAACAACGTTCCCCTGGCGGCCGCCATACTGGGTATCGCACGTCCCAGCCTCTACCGCATCATGAAGCGGTGCGGAATCACTTCTCCGACTCGCTTCAAGAACGTACCCCCCGCGTAGAGCGTCGACCGCCGCCGCGTGAAACGCCAACCGGTATCCCGGCGGAGACAACTCGTCTCTCTGTAGATACAACCTCCGCGCCGCCGCAGCAGTTCAGTCGCACCGGACCACGAGCTTTGAGGCACGCATGGCATGCGACTCACCACGCACGACCCGACCCGCACCGGCACGCAAAGTGCACTACTCAGGTAGTGAGAATCCACAACCTGCCCCTGCCACCGACCAGAAGCGCACCGCCACCGGTGATCCGGCATGCTATCTCGGTGCCCGCAGTCTGGCAGGACAGCTCGCGCACGGACCTTCCGACCTCGGTTGATTCCAAACCGGTCCGAGTCGGCACCGGCTCGGGCAAGCCGGATCTTGGTCGGTATCCTGTCCATCCAGCGCGCGAGGAGCGTTCGGCTGTCACGACGACGTTCTCCAGCCGAAGCGTTCGTGGTATCGCCATCGCCAAGCCGAGCACTCGGGGCAGTTGACCCGGGCCGCCAGGCTGTAACCGGCCGACCTGTCGCGCCTTCGCCGTAGTCAAGTCACGACAAGATTCAGCCCGTGTCCGCCTTCAACGTGCCGCCAATGGCGGGCTGTTCCTACACCGGGAGGCTCCCGGCCAGCGTCGGGCTCGACTTGAGCCATCGCTGGTAACAATCAGAACCGACCGCGCCAGGGGGCGCAGCCATTGACTCCGAAACGGAGGAAAGATGATTGTGACTAATACAGGACGGGTGGCCGTAGCGGTACTCCTGCTTGCGCCACTGGCGTGGCTTGGCGCGCTCGCCACGGCGCAGGGCGTCGGAACGGCCGCGGCCGGCGCACAGACCGAAACCGGGCTCGACAACGAACTCAAGATGGCCGGACGCGGGACGCCGGCCGTCACCGTGTCGGGATGGGTCGCGCCACCGATGTGGGCCGACTCGGTCCCTGCGAATCAAGTCGTCGGAACTGCCCCAGCGGACTCCCAGCCTGCAACCTGGCTCGACGACGAATCTTATGAGGACGGGCCCGGGAGGCCGGACGTTACCGTGTCGGGATGGGTCGTGGATGCGAACTCATGGTTGGGCCAGGGTGTCCGCGGCCCGCAATACCAGGGACGTACGGCGGCGTCGGCAGAGGCAGGCACACCGCTGGTCATCCTTACCGACGACGGCTCCATCGTGTTCCCGGTCCAGTTAAGGCCGCCGGCCGGCACGCATGCGAGCAACCTCAAGCTCGTGGCCTACGCCGAGCAACGGGTAACCGTCGGGGGCAGGCTTATCGAGCAGGGCCTGGAGAAAGCGATGGTCATCCAGTACGTTACGTCGGACAAAGACCCGACAGACGAGCCGCCGACTCCGGCCGGGGAAACGTCCGACGTTGAGATAGCCGTCAGAATCGTGGGGCTGAACTCGTGGCTGGGCCAGGATGGGTCCGGAATCCGCAACTCCGCGCGGAAAGACGCCAGGGACGGTGAGCCGTTGGTGCTGGTCGACGGGTACGGGCACGTGTTCTACCCGGTCACGAAGAGTACGCCTTCGGGCCCGGCGTCGCATGACCTGCTCTTGACGTACGTAGCGCAGGATGTATGGGTGAAAGGTACGCTCATTGAACGTGGAGGGGAACGGGGCATAATGATCGACAGCGTGGCCGCGTACACACCGGACATTGCGCAACGAGGCGTCACAGTGGGGAAATGAAGAGACGTAGCAGAATCGTGACGACGTTGCCGAGGCAGCACCGACGCTGACGTCGTCCCATCTCTGACGAAAAGGAGACTGGCATGTTGAACCCAACAAGTCTTGACCAGGGAGAGAACCGGTCCGGCGGCGAAAGACAACGGCCGGTTGTCCCTGCCGACTCCACGGAACGAACAGCCGGCATGCGCGGTCATGGATCACCGCTGCCGAGCCTCGGGTCGGGGGACGACCCCGGCAAAGCAACCTCAACCGACGCGCGGCAATGCCGGCCGGTCCCGATTGACCGTGACGCGCTGTATTGACGGCAAGTGGGTAACCAGGAAATCTGACCAAGAGGTCGAGGCACAGGACGTTGGCCCGGAGAACGCCGGAAGGGATGACATGAAACCGAGTACGCAGGACGAAGCGGAAGGCAGACTCTACGAGGTGAAGGGCAGCATCAAGGAGATCGCGGGAAGAGTCACCAAGAATCGGAAGCTGGAACGCAAAGGCAAAGCCGAAAAGACAGCCGGTAAGGTGCAGGAGAAGGTCGGCCAGGTAAAGAAGGTCCTGGGGAAATAGGAAAACCCCTCCTCACATTGCGCCCCGGGAATCCGGGGAGCATACTGCCGCGCCGCCCCATGCCTGTCTCCCTTTGGAGAATCGTGTCTCTCCACGGATACAACGCTCGGACTTCACCGCCACGCCGGGCGGCGTGACCTACGAGTCACCGAGCGTAGGAACCTTGTCTCCCTGAGGATAACGGCAGTCTCTTCAAGAAGAGGTCGCCGGCTGCGGCGGCCCCTGTAACCTACTCCGGAACGCTGTCCGCCGCGATTCCGGCACACATCGTGCACTTAGGACAATGGGTTTGAGGGAACAATAAAGGAACGACAACCTAACGTTGCCAACGCCTCCGGCAACCAAATACCCCACAGTCGGTTGTTGTAACGGTTGCGCAAGGCGCGGTGCGCCTGGACCCGCAGCCGGCATTGGTCGGAAGCTGCCGGGATTGCTCACCAGCCACCCACTTCCCGGCAGCTAGCCGACCGCCAAGTGGAACAGGACAAGCCCGCGCAGAACCACGAACAGCAAAGGAAAAAGAGTGAAAATAGTCAAGACCATCGAGAAGCAAACCGGCATCCTCTACAGTTCCGTTACCGGCATGATGGTGATGGAGTTCGCCGACCGGGGACGCTACATCTATCACGATGTGCCCAAGAGCGTCTATGACCTCCTCAAGTGCGCGCCCACTCACGTACGCGCGCAGTTCGTCAGCAACGCCGGAAACAACCTTTCAATCATCGATAGCATAGAAGTGTACTGAGGACGGCCGCCCGGCTGATGCATTAAGTGGCGGCCCCGAACTACGCGGGAAACGGCGTTCTTGGTTGGTGGCACGGATTGTGCCAGCAAGAGACCATGGCGAGGTGCAATACCACGACTCCGGAGAACTGTGCCGGCTGCAACTCGAGCCAAACGAGGCTTCGGTTGTCGGCCGGTCAACGCAAGAAAGGAAAACCCCTATGAGGGAATCTACAGAACACGACGAAACCAGAGATAAGTACGACAGTGCCGGATTAGACAGCAGGCAGACGAAGCATCTACCCGCAATACTGGGAACGCTGCTGCTTCTGGTCATCTCCTGCACCTCACCCGTCACTCTCTTGACACCGACGGTCAGCTACACGCCCGTCAACGATGGTGCGGACCTCCACCTCACTTGGCTCGCGGTTACCGATGCCACCGGGTACAATGTGTATGTTGATGGAGTCAAGACCGAGATACTTTCCGGGACCTACTCCTTCGACGTGACGGGTCCGGCCAGGCTGATCCAGGTCTCCGCAGTCGCGACATCAAGCGAAGGTGATAAGTGGAGCCTCACGACGACTGTGAAGAAAACCACGAATGTCACGGTCTACACGAGAGCTGATGCTCAGCAGATCAATCACGCATTCTACTTCGATACGACCGGCACGGCAGTGGCGATTCCGCTGTCTCGGCCTACGGACATTGATTTCGTGCTCGATACCAGTCAGACGGTAACCAATATCGAGCTGCGATCGCCGGACTCGTACGACCCGAAATACAACACCAAGAGCAATTCCTCGGCCGTCGCAAGCGAGACGAATCTCAACGACCTCAAGATTGCCCCCGCACCCGGGGTCTACAGCGCGGTGCGTAGCATTTCCCTGAATGGGATCTACTCCTTGTGGCTCGATCCGGGCGCCAACGGCTGGTCTGTCGATGACCATGTCGCCAAAATCAAAGTCGAAGGTATCTCGGGTACGGCGGTGACGTTTACGGTCGAGTACCAGAAAATCCCTGGTCTTCGCTGGCTGATATCAAACTAGGAATTCAGGGCGACCGCGATGACACGACTCCCACAAAGAGCAGAGAGACGACCGACAACGGTCAAGCCGATAACCGACCGGAGGAATGAGATGAAATCAAGTACGCAGGATGAAACGGAAGGCGAGCTTCACGAAGTGAAGGGCAGCATCAAGGAGATCGCGGGAAGAATCACCAGGAACCGCAAGCTCGAACGCAAAGGCAAAGCCGAGAAAACAGCCGGCAAGGTACAGGAGAAGGTCGGCCAGGTGAAGAAGGTCCTGGGAAAATAGGAGAACCCGCGTCGCATTGCGCCCCGGGAATCCGGGGAGTACGCTGCCGCGTATCACCATGCCTGTCTCCCTTGGGAGAATGCATGTCTCTCCACGGATACAACGCTCGGATTCCGCCGCCACGCCGGGCAGCCCGACCCACGAGTCACCAAGCGTAGGAACCTTGTCTCCCTTAGGATAATAGCAGTCTCTTCAAGAAGAGGTCGCCGGTTGCGGCGGCCCCTGTAACCTGCCCCGGAACATTGTCTCCACGATTCCGGCACACATCGTGCACTTAGAACAATGGGTTTGAGGGAACAATAAGGGTACGATAACCTACGTTGCCAGCGCCTCCGGCGACGAGATAGTCCACAGATGGTTGTCGTAACGGTTGCGCAAGGCCCGGAGCGCCCGGACCCGCAGCCGACATTGGTCGGAAGCTGCCGGGATCGCTCACCAGCCACCCACTTCCCGGCAGCCAGCCGACCGCAGTGTCAAACCGAACCGGCCCTTGGTACCACCAACATGAGATGAGTGAAAGCAATCAAGACTCGCGGATCTGCGGGGAACGCTGCTGCACTTCTGCCGAGGCGCCGGGAGGTGCCACGGCAAGCGGCCACCTTGCAGCCGGCAGTCGGCAAGCACGTATTGAGGCGCTCTATGGAACAGTCACCGTCAAGATCATTGATGCCCGCGTGCTACATCGTTGGTGACAGTTGGGGCGGGAGTTGCCAAGAAAAGCCTGTCGGCGGCTTAAGGGGGTCGCACAGCCGCCGACAGTTCTGGGTGGAGCAGACGAGCAAAACCGCTGTCACCAATGCAGTAATCGTGCCAACATGCTCCGCATGGACGAGCCTCAAACGCATGCGCGGGATGGAACGTATTGACATCCAAACGCACGCGGCTGTCGTGACAGTTGTCCGGCGGGCAGCGCAATCTGCCGATCGGTCAACGAAGCAGGCTAGGAGCATACAAGCTTCATCAACAACAGGGAGCGCCACGGGCACTGCCTCTCCGGCGCGCCGGGGACGAGTTTCTCGCGTGGGACAACGACCACTGTTCCCACGCCAGGCATCCGGGGCCTGTCTCCCTTCGGAGACTACGTGTCTCCCTCTGGATACAACTATCGCGCCGCAGTGATGCCTTGGCAGCACCTGGCTGCGAGCTTGGAGCACGCGCCCCGCCGATCGCGGCCGGGCTCGTGCTGGCACGGTAAGTGCAATAGCCGGGTCAGCAACGGAGAGAGTCGGGGTTGACCCGCAGAACACTCTGTCCGACAAGGAACATCAGGAACCTCAGAAGCCTTGATGTCCACAATCGGACCGGATGATGTCGCCAAAGAAACCTAGCTGCTTCTGAGGAAGGAGACATATGATGTCTCTCGGTAAACGTTTTTTCGCATGCGGCGCATTGCGTACGCGGGTCCTCGGTACGATGCTGATATCTGCTCTTCTGATAGTACCCGGCGTTGTTCTTTCTCAGCCGAGGTGGGTACTGAACGGTAAACCCGTCTGCACGGCGGACGATGACCAGATTGCCACTGCGATTGTAAGCGACGGCAGCGGCGGCGCCATAATCGCCTGGCAGGACTATCGCAACGGCAACTACGACATCTTCGCGCAGCGGGTAAATTCAAGCGGCGCGGTGCAGTGGACCGCAAATGGCGTCTCCATCTGCACATTGGATAGCAGCCAGCAGCAACCCCAGCTCGTCAGCGACGGCAGCGGCGGCGCCATAATCACCTGGCAGGACTATCGCAACGGCAACTACGACATCTACGCGCAGCGGGTGAATTCAAGCGGCGCGGCGCAGTGGGCCGCAAACGGCGCCCCCATCTGCACGGCGGTGTTTGACCAGCTTGACGTTGAGATAATCAGCGACGGACTCGGCGGCGCGATTCTCACCTGGGAGGACAATCGCAGCAACGTGGTAGACTGTCCTGATGTCTACGCGCAGCGAGTGGACCCGAGCGGCGCAGCCCTGTGGACGGCAGACGGCGTCTCCATCTGCAACGAAGCGAGCGCGCAGCACGGACCCCGGTTGGTGAGCGATGGCAGCGGCGGCGCCTTTATCACCTGGTACGACCAGCGCGCCGGCGATTACGATATCTACACGCAGCGGGTAGCTTCGGGCGGCGCGGTGCAGTGGACGACAAACGGCGTGGCAACCTGCACCATGGCTACCGACCAGCTCAAGCCTGACATCTGCAGCGACGGCGCAGACGGCGTCATTATCACCTGGTATGACTATCGCGCCACCACTGATTTCAACATCTACGCGCAGCGGGTAGGGCCAAGCGGCGCAATCGTGTGGGACGTGGACGGCGTAGTCATGAACAACAATGTGGCATATGACCAGATCAACCCCAGGATTGTCAGCGACGGGGTGGGCGGCGCCATAATCGTCTGGCAGGACTACGTCACCGGCACCACTTCCGACGTCTACGCGCAGCGCGTGGCCACGGCCGGTGCAGTCCAGTGGACGGCAACCGGCGTAATCATCTGCACCGCGGCCGGCGACCAGACCGACCCTCGGATTGTCACTGACGGAACCAGCGGCGCCTTTATCACGTGGGACGACCACCGTGACACCGCCAACTGTGACGTCTATGCACAGCGCATAGCTGCCGATGCCTCGATAAACTGGTCGGCAGAGGGCTATCCAATCTGCGCCGCGGACAGCGACCAGACCAACCTGGCGATGGCCAGCGACGGCAACCTCGGCGCCGTTGTCGCGTGGCAGGACCATCGCAACGGCAACTGGGACATCTACACACAGGGGTTCGACACATCCGGGGTCGGGATCGAGATCGGGTCACCGGCTATTGGGTCCGCGCTCTATCTCAAACCGGCCTCGCCCAATCCATCGGCGGCCGCGGTCGGGATCTCCTACTCCCTGCCGAAATCCGGCGAGGTGGAGTTGGCAGTGTACGACATCGTCGGGCAGAAAGTGGCCACGCTGGCAGCGGGTACGATGTCCGCGGGAAGACACGAAGCCTCGTGGAACGGAGCCTCGGTCGTGGCCGGCGTGTACTTCTGCCGGCTCTCCTTCGAAGGTACGACCCGGACCAACCGGATGACGGTCGTGCGATAGATAGGTTGTTTGAAGATAATGGGCAAACGAGCAGAATCCGTAACCAGGACCGGGATTGGAACCGGCACCAAGGCCAAGGTCTCAACTAATGGTGCGCTCCGGGCTGCCCTGGAGCGCACCGAGCGCGAGACAGTCGAGAAAGTGCTCGCGCGGACCAATGGCAGCGTTCCGGAGGCAGCCGCTATGCTGGGTATCTTGCGAACCAGCCTCTACCGAATCATGAAGCGCTGCGGAATTGCTTCTCAGTCTCGGGCATCTAATTAGGTAATGGAACAAGACGCCGGCGTTCGCGTCCGCACAAAGGCCCCGTGTCTGTTTAGGGATACACGCCCCCGCGCCGCAGGCGAATGCCCAAGGCACTCTCGCCTTTCCACCTCTGTATGTCTCTCTAGGGATACAAACATGACCCTGCCGCGGCCACTCGCCGACACCCGGGCTGCAACTTTAGAGGCGCGCGGGCCGCATGACCCGGCGACCGAGGCAGGGCCCCGCGTTGGCACGCAACGTGCGCTACTGCTACTAGGTTGAAGGAAATAAAGACATCTGGGGGCGACAGCACGGAGTATCCACAGTGCGGTACTACGTTCCACCACCATGCTTGCTGTCGCGTTCGCGGATGACCGTGAGACGGTCATCCAACGCCTACACGGGGTCGGCTGCGGTCGGAGAACCTACGCCTCCTAACCGGCGGCATGCCGACCCCTCGAATATTGTCAGAGGAAAGGTGAAACGAGAGAATTGGTAGATGAAAGGACAGGAGATGAACCGCAAAGTAATTACCGCGCTTGCCATCGCAAGCATCTGCATCGGTGTTGCCGTCGCCCGACCTGAGGGCCTCGGCCTGGGTCTTATGGGGGGCAACCCTTCCGGGCTCAGCCTCAAGGTGTGGACCGGCCCCCGCGTCGCGCTCGACGCCGGGCTGGGCTACTCCTTGTGGTACGGGCGGGCACTCAGCTTCCACGGAGACGTGCTCTGGCACACCAACAGCCTGCTGCAGTCGTCGCAGGATGGCTATCTGCCACTCTACATCGGCATCGGCGCCCGCGTCGTGATGGCGGACAAACACGACTACCCGGACATGAGAATCGGGGTCCGGGTTCCGTTCGGGCTCGAGTACGTGTTTGCCAGCGTTCCTATCGGCCTGTTCCTGGAAGTGGTCCCCACATTTGACCTGGCTGGGGCACCGGAGAACAGGTTCTTCGGCCAGCAAGGATCAATCGGCTTCCGCTACTACTTCGGCGGGTCCTCTGACTATTAGCTGCGGGCAGTGCACTTGATGAGTGCTTCCGATACGGGCAAACCCGGCGCCACGCCGGGATTTGCCCGCAGGCAGCAGTCAAGCTCAGAGTGTTGAAAGGCAGGCAAGGTATGTTCTGGACAATAGCCATCGTCCTTCTTGTACTGTGGGCATTGGGGTTCTTCGCGTTCCACGTCAGCACTCCGCTGATTCACGCGCTGATCGTGATCGCCCTCGTGGTAGTCATCTGGCGGCTGGTGACCGGCAGGAGAGTCGCTTGAGCGCAAAGAGCGCGGCGAACTTGGACGAATTGACGCTGAATCAGTGGAGAAAAAGAGGAGTCAAATAGCCAAATGGAGGATCAAATCATGACACACACAGCAGCCAGTAACGAGAAACTGAACGAAGCGTTGGCCCATTTGAATGAGGCCGCCAAGGAAAGCCGCGAGGAACTGCAGGCGCTGCTCGCCAACGGGTACACCGACTTGAAGGCAGCGATCGGCAGCGCCGCACATACTTCCTCCGACTGGGTAAAGGAAAAGAGTAAGGAAGCGGGCGAGACGGCAACGATGGCCGCCACAGCCGTTGACCACTCGGTGCGCAAGCACCCCTGGTACTACATCGGTGGCGCGGCGCTGAGCGGCCTCGTTATCGGGCTCCTCATCAGTGGTCGACGACAATAGACAAGTCGCGGCATGAAGTTCATCCTGGGAATCATATCAGCGCTGTTCGGCCGCTGGATAGACCGCGTGCTCCGCAGCCTGAAGACCGAGGCGGCCGTGGTCTATGTCGCCGGGGTCAGGAAGGCACGTCAGGCATTCATCGCCCTGCTCGGCCTGGCTCTTTTCCTGCTGCTGGCGCTGAGCGGGTTCGTGCTCATCCACGTCGCGCTCTTCGCA
>Ga0268278_1000800_pt1 | contig 20346 bp, 20 predicted proteins | sample saktaG_3_FD_190135 | JGI IMG/M metagenome (GOLD analysis project Ga0268278, IMG submission 190135) | Saline water microbial communities from Sakinaw Lake, British Columbia, Canada - sak_2010_1_5_55m | ecosystem: Environmental > Aquatic > Non-marine Saline and Alkaline > Saline ...
AGATCAGAGCTCTTAAAACAGGAGACTCTCAAATACCAGGATTGGACAAGATGACTCTCACTCTTACTTATGCATATTATTTATAAATATATTTAATTTTCTTTTGACTTAAATAAACCAGGTCTCGAATAGAGATTCCCAGAAAACTTCGTCTATTCTCAGGCATTATATAATAGACAACACATTTTTTCATCTAATGCCCAATCACAACAATGGCTTTCGTAAATCTAATGAAGCTTTTACTTTTTGAACCTGTTTTCACGTGTTGCCATGTAAATTCTCTTTTCTTTCCATAGTGCCTCTCGTTTTTTTTGAACGATCAGAACCCTGCGAAGTGCATTTACTATAGTTATGGCAGCAGTGTGAGATTCGATACAGGAGTCGAGATGACATTGAACCGGAGAGACCCAATTGGTTTGATTTGCTAACTGAATTTCTTCTTAATAGATTACACTACTCCTTTTTCATGTCAAGCATAAATCCTAAAAATTACCAGTTAAATTATGGTCTGGTAAAGATCATTGATGCATAGGTTACTGCACTTTTCGCCGCTCTTTCATCATAGATTTCATGGGCAAGAAGCTCTGCATGGCTTTCCTCGCAACGATCCGTGCTGGACGAGGGATAACCTCTCCGGGGAGGGCATGCAGATTCCACGCTTCTTCTAATTCCATACTCCTGCAATCGGTTCCCGGCAAAATGAACACTTGCCGTTCTTTATGTTAATTTCTGTTATACGGTAGCCAGTGCGGTCGATAATCTTCCTTTTGCATGATGGACAATAGGTGTGATTTGATTCTGCAGGCGGAATGTTCCCCACGTAGACATAGTGGATTCCCATTCCCATGGCGGTTTTTCTCGCATTTTCGAGAAATGTAACGGGTGTGGGGGGCAGGTATGTCAACTTGTACTGGGGATGAAAACGGGAAAAGTGAAGGGGGTAATCAGGCCCCAAAGTTTCCAATATCCAGTGGCACATCCTTTTTACCATATCCATATTGTCTGTATAGGTGGGTACTATAAGGGCTGTCATCTCAAACCAGATGTTCTTCTCTTTCAGAATATTGAGGGTTCTGAGAACAGGCTTTAAACGGCCCGCATTGAGCCTTGAATAGATATCTTCAGAAAAACTTTTGATATCAACATTTGCGGCATCCAGCGTTTTGCAAAGTTCTATGAGGGGCGCCTCATTCATGTAGCCATTGGTTACCCAGACGTTTTTTATGCCCTTTTCCCTTGCGAGCCGGGAAGTGTCCAGCATATATTCATAAAAGGTTGTTGCCTCAGAATAGGTGTATGCAATCGATCTGCAATTATTCCTGACGGCACCTTTTACCACAGCGGTGGGAAACATATCGTGAAACCTGACTTTTTCAGGCCTCTCCTGGGATATCTCCCAATTCTGACAGTTCAGGCAGTTGAAACTGCACCCCGTTGTGGCTATGGAAAATGTATCAGAAGAAGGGAGAAAATGGTAGAGAGGTTTTTTCTCTATTGGATCGATATGGACTGCACAGGGATTACCGTAAACGAGTGTATAAAGTTTCCCGCCTTTATTGACATGGGACCGGCATCGGCTTCGGGCATCAGGCGCCAGGATACACTCATTTGGACAGGTAAGACACTTGACATAATTGTTTTTCAGTTCTTCCTTAAAATAAACCTCTTTCGACCATTTCCAGAGTTTTCCCGGCGCATCATTTTCAGTGACCTGTTTTACGTTTTTATTGGCAGAGAACAATGGTTTTGCCAGAGTACCTACCGGAGAAAGCAATAAAGCACCACCAATCCCCGATTTAATGAGATCCCTGCGTGTTATATGAAATAATGGTTCAAATTTGCTAATCTCATCCATCGTTTCATTCCTAAATTTTCTTTTTAACAAGTAATCCGGAGACTATCAACATCTTAAATACGATGAGTAATACACAGGTGTTGTAAATGCCGACGGCAGGTATAAGGAAAAGGCTGACCACAAAAGCGCCAAGGCTCCCCCCCAACAAATCAGCCGCATAAAGAGAACCTGCCGTTTTCCAGGGAGAGGAAAACACAAGCCTGCCGGCAACCGGGAATTCGGCCCCCGTGAGGGTTCCTATCGATATCGCCATTATGGCAAAGGCAACAGTACCAAGCATTGATTTTCCCATATAAATGATAAGCATGAAGATAAGCAAATAGATTATGATGGCTAATTCAATTGTCAGGAGCGTGTTTTTATTGACGAAGGTTAATTGATTGGTCGAGAAACTTCCGATAGCCAGGCCAAACATGAATGCCGCAATAATAAGGCCGATGCCGGTATAAATACTGCCGTGGATAATCTGATAACTCAAGAGGATAATGACCTCCATGGATGAAGCGGTAAATCCTGTCGAAAACAATGTCTTATTAACGATACCTATACTGGCAAAATACATCACGAAGAAAAGGGAAACCACAATTAAAGGAATCTTGAAATGTTCCTGAAACATACCGAGCCAGATACGCATGCTGTAAAAATATGCAGCGGGACGGAAGTCATGGTTTGCGGGGGTATCATCGATCAGGCTTCCTTTCACAAAGGAGAGTCTTTCAGCGGTTACCCGGCCCGCAAGATAATTTTCATTCACATACGTGGTTTCGATGTTCCGCGACGTGATAAGCGATGCAATGTCCGGAGATAACGGATTATCAGAGGCAATAAAAATATTCCTTTCTCCGGGTATGATCAGGACATGGTGAAAAATGCCCTTCAGTGTATTGTTCAAAGTGGATAAAAAACGAGCCTGGTTGTCACTAATGTAATTCTCCGCGCCTTTTACGCCAAAGCAGACAATTCCGCCGGGAGACAAGACAGACTTGACCGTTTTGAAGAATTCAAGGGTGTAGAAACGATTCAACTGCAGAGAGGAGGGATCGGGAAGATCGAGGATTACCGCATCATATTTATGGGAAGTATTTTGAATATATTTCCTTCCGTCCTCCAGGTGAACGTGAACGGCCGGCGGGAAATGGATATTGAGATGTTTGGTTCCGGCAGTAATGATTGAAGGATCAATCTCCACATAATCAATGTGACTCACTTTATATTTTCTGATTTCATCAATAATGCCGGATATCCCCCCTGAGACCAGCAGAACGGATTGAACCTCTGACAGCTGGGGAAGGGCATAATGGACGAGTTCCTCATTTGCAAAGATATTTGGAGTTGAAAAGAGATGGTCCCCGTTTTCGAAGAAGGATGTTTGATCATGATCACTGGTTACCACTACCCTTCCGTAGGGCGATTCAAGATGATCTATGATCTTCTGCCCAGGATAAAGCCATTTCAGTGTAATTTCCTCAAGGGGAACAAAAATGATGACTCCCATGACAGAGATTACGCCCAAAATTCCCAGCAAAGATTTAAAGAACCTTCTGCCGTATTCACGACTATCAACCAGAAGAAAACCCAAAAGACAGAGAAAGGCAGGGAAATAGAGTATTGTAAGATTGTTAAAATAATGGACAAGAATGAATGTGAACAGAATCCCGCCTAATATGTCTCCAATATTATCAAAGAAATAAACCCTGCCGATACTTGTTCTTTCTGTGCCATACGAAGGCAAGACACTGCAGGCAAGAGTGAGGAGACCACCTGTAATAATGCAATAGGGCAATAAAAGGACAGTTGCCCAGATGATCAGCGACCCGACGCCGGGCATCTCTCCCCTGATAAAAAGATAATCTCTGAGGAAGCGAATTAGAAATATATGGGCAATAGGAAGAAAGGCAACAAGGAAAAGAGAAGCACGGAATAAAGCCATCTGTACCGAGGAAGACCTTATAAATCTTCCCAGCCATGCTCCGAATCCTGTGAGTAAAAGCCACAGGGAAAAGAGAACTCCCAGGACAATTTCATTCCCCGCAAAGACATTAATGAACTCACGGATAACGGTAATCTGTGTAATGACGTGAGATATACCAAGGACTGTTATCGCAAAAGGTATGGAAAACCGCTTTACAGCCCCTGCCATGAATCAGACCTCCATCATATTTGATCTTAACTTGAGTTCTATGGCCGTCTAATGATCAATTTGAACTGCGTTCGCTAATCAGGTTGTAGAGCCACGCAAAAATTGCTCCGCCAATCAAGCCATCTACAAAAGCCCAAATCAGGCCTACAATACTCCCGAAAGGACTTATGCTGTAGCCACGATAGAGCCGCCCAATGAGTGTAATCTCACCTGTGGCACCATCAAAGGCAATGATCCACCAGGTAAGGAAAAAGAGGCCGAGACCCCATACCACCCCACACGCAAGCGCAAAGGCCTTTACATTTAGTTTCATTTTTTACCTCTTTTCTCCGCATACCGAACGGGCTGTTCAGCCACAGTGCTTAGCTGTCGGCTGCAAGAGCAATGTCGGAATTAATGAGCTTTGTGCAGAACAATTTGTATATGCTTCGAAAATAGCTCGAAGTCTTTGTCTGTCGTATATATTGAGAACTTGTTTCTGACAGCCACCGCGCAAATCAATAAATCAGTATTCGAGCCCTGTACTCCCTTTGAACGGCAACGATTGAAAAACTGTGCTGCAACAACATAGTCTTCGGTGAAAATTGGAAGATCGGGAAAGCTTTCAAGACGATTCCGGAGTTTTTTGAACTGAGATTCACTGCGAATACCCGATAAAATCTCCTGGCGTATGGGGCCAATCATTTGGACGCGATGGTCATGGATCATATTACGAAGCTCTTGGACTAGCGCAGGGGAGTGCTGTCTGTCGCGCCTTAAAGCCAAAGACCATACACTCGTGTCAACAATGACCTTCATGACTGGTTTCTCTGCTTTTTATAATCATATTCACTGTCATACTCCACAGTGCCAAACATCGAGAGAATTTTTTCTTGTTCCAACTGATGTATATATTCAATTAGTGCCTTTGAGACAGCGGCCTTCTTCGTTTTATGTCCACCTAGTCTAACAGCTTTTAAAATGAGTTTGTCATCTATCTGTAAATTTGTTGCCATAAAGATCACCCCCTTAATAATGACACATAATACTACACATTAGTTTGTGTGAAATCAAGAGGTAATTTTTATGTTCCAACGGCGGCGGATGAGCCGCGAGGATGTGAATCGGCATGAGCCTGCTCACGCGGCAACCTGCCGCAGTCGGCTCCATCGCACTTGATAGGCGGAGCGCAAGCGGAGCCTCTCAGGCGCGATGGCTTGCGGTCGCGCCTATCAGGATATTAACTTACAATTACCGACATTTTTCTTGCATTGTTGAATTCTTCTTCAATGAAAAAATAAGATTTCCCCCTGTGGTCGAAATGACAGAATCACCGAGTTTAACTCTTTGCAAAACAGTAAACTATGTAACTTATAGAAATCAACACTAAATTCAATTATGAACGTCTTATGGATCAGGTTCGTGAAGAGTTATCTTTGTCGTTTTACAGGCCTAAACCAGAAGGAAAGAAGAACGATTACAAAGAAAATAATTGTCAGGCAGGCTATTTTCTGCAGCGTTACATCCTGAACGTAGATAAAACCTTCAATTTTCTCTATAATGAATGAGCCGGGATAAACTGAATGATCTATATCCTTTGATTTCAGGTAAGCCTCAAGATAGGTCAGTGGGCAGATTGTCCGGGTAATCTGCATGATGATCGTTGCGATAAGGGCGATCAGGTGAAATATTCTCCATTTGTACAAATTAAAGTAGAGAAATATCGGAAATCCCAATATAATAAAAAGGATCCAGAGAAAATGGGTGAAGATAATAAAATCGGCAGCTATTTTGAATAGCATATGAACCCCGGTAATTACATTGAATTACGAATATAATACCACAAATCGGACACGGCCATGAAAACAATTCGGATAGTTTTATTATTTCTTCTTATAATCGGAGCGATCTTGCTTTCAGTCGGCAATAAGGATAATGTATATTCATCCGTATTCGATGAAGAAAGGTTCGCCGCAATGAGAAAATCGATGGTGGATCGACAGATCATAAGAAGGGGCGTCATGGACAAAAACGTTCTTGAAGCCATGATGTCTGTCTCCCGCCATCTTTTTGTTCCGGAAAATAATATTTCCCATGCGTATGATGATTCCCCTCTTCCCATCGGTTATGGACAGACGATTTCCCAGCCGTATATTGTGGCGTACATGACTGAAGTTTTAAACCTGGACAGCGACAGCATCGTACTTGAAGTAGGAACGGGGTCCGGCTATCAGGCAGCCATCCTGTCAGTACTTGTAAAAAAGGTCTATACAATGGAGATTGTTCGCGAACTTTCAGAGTCGGCATCAGACCGTTTGCAAAAATTGGGGTATGATAATGTTGAAGTTAAAAATGACGACGGTTATTACGGCTGGCAGGAACATGCACCGTTTGATGCAATTATCGTAACCGCGTCAGCAGGCCATATTCCGCCTCCTCTCATGGAACAACTCAAGAATAACGGCAGGATGATCATCCCCGTTGGGGGTTCCTTCATGACTCAGAATCTGGTTCTGGTCAAGAAGGACGGTCAAGGAAATATAACTACCCGGAATGTAATGCCCGTCATGTTTGTTCCCCTTACGGGCAAGCATTAATTGATCATGAATTCTCAGCCATCTCTCAGGGGGATTCAGGTTTCCATCTTTCTTGTTTCCGCTGTTTTGATCTCCTGTGAAATCCTCCTCATTAAGATGTTTTCCATACAGTACTGGCATCATTTCGCCTATTTGATTATCAGTGTCGCCTTACTTGGTTTCGGGGCAAGCGGCACCTTTATTTTCCTCTTCAGAAGAACTCTGAAAAATAATATCTCAGCGATTTTCTATATTTTCCCCCTTTTACTCTTCTCTTCTATCTGGATTAATGTATACCTCGGCCGTGTTATAACCTTCAATCCGTTGATGATAATCTGGCAGGCCAGTGAGATACTGAATCTGATTTACGTCATCCTGGCAATGTTTGTTCCCTTTTTTCTTGGCGCTGTTTGTATAGGACTTGGCTTCCTGGCCTTTCCGGACAACGTCCACAAGATCTACTTTTCCAACCTTCTTGGTTCGGGATTGGGACCTCTTTTAACCCTTCTGACGGTCCTGCATTTATCCCTTCATGAAATTATCTTCATTGTCTCGCTTATGTCAATTGTGGCCAGTTTCCCTTCAGCAGAAAACCGGTTGCGAAAGTCAGTCTCACTGATTATTTTAATAGCCGCCTTCCCTCTCTATCTCATTTTTTTGCACGATACCCCGGTTAAAATGAACCCCTTCAAAGACCTTCCCCGGGCTGAAAGTCTAAAAGAAGCAAAGAAGGAATTTCAGGAATTTGGACCCCTGGGGCTCGTTACTGTAATTGATAGCCCGGCATACCATTATCTGCCAGATCTTGGCCTGAATTGTCCTTACTCTCTCCCCGAGCAGAAGGGCCTTTTCCTGGATGGGAATACTGTCGGTGCCATAAACAGATTTTCCGGCAAACCGGAGGAACTCCACTTTATGGAGTATCGAACTAATTCTCTTGCCTATCAGCTTCTGACAAATCCTGAGGTTTTGATCATCGGCGGAGGCGGGGGAACAGAAATACTGGGTGCAAAGTATTATCGTGCAAAGAATGTTTCCGTCGTTGAAATGAATGGGGATATAATCCGCCTGATGCAGGATCGGTATCGCCGTTTCAGCGGAAACGTTTATAACCCGGATGAGTGTCAGATTTTCATTGAAGATGGAAGGGGCTATCTTCAAAGGACAAAAGAGAAATTTGACCTGATTCAGTTGAGCGTTTCCCAATCAATGGATTCGGCTTCCTCAGGCGTCTATTCACTCAATGAAAACTACCTCCTTACCAGGGAAGCTCTCAGAACCTGTATTAATCGTCTCAATCCGGGAGGTTTGATATCCATATCACAATGGATTAAAGATCCTCCGAGAGAAAGCATGAAACTTCTGGCTATGGCAATCGACGCCCTTGAGGCTGAAAAAAAGAATGCACCTGAATCTATTATCATGATCAGGAGCTGGCAGACGGCAACACTTCTGATCAAAAACGGCATTTTCTCTCCGGGGGAAATAGAAAAGACCAAAACATTTTGTAAAGATCGACTTTTTGATCTTTGCTACTATTCGGGGATAACCCGTGACGAAACAAACGTTATCAATCGAATGAATGAGAGCTACTTTTTTGTTGCCGCAAAAAAGCTCTTATCGAAAGAAAGAGAACAATTTTATCAGGAATATCCCTTTGATATCCGTCCGGCCACGGATAACAAACCTTTTTTTTCCCATTTCTTTAAGACAAGCATACTTGAAAAATATCTCTCATCAGAGGGGCGGAGTGTCATACCTTTTATGGATTGGGGGTATATTCTTGTCTGGATATCATTCCTCATACTGGTTTTACTCAGTATAATTTTTATTCTGGTTCCCCTCAGGCTTACGGGACAATCGTCAAGAGGCACCTTTCCTGTTTTCGTATATTTCGGCTCTCTGGGGCTTGCCTACATGTTCCTCGAAATATCATTTTTGCAGCAGTTTATCCGGTATCTCTATGATCCTGTCTTTTCCGCAACCGTTGTTATCAGCTCTTTTCTTGTATATTCAGGTATCGGAAGTCTGATTGGAGATAAGATACGGCAGGCAGGGCCACGGCATATCTCAATTTTCATAATTTTTATAGTCGTTATGGGAGGCTTTTATCTCGCAGCAGACCCGTTTTTGCAACGTGCCCTGTCAGGCCTGTCTTTGTGGATTCGAATGCTCATATGCAGCTTGCTGATAGCACCGCTGGCTGTACCTATGGGTATCCCCTTCCCTTCCGGGCTCAGCAAGTTAAGGCGTGCCCAGGAAGATCTGATTCCATGGGCATGGGGTGTAAATGGCTTTTTTTCCGTTATCGGAGCATCGGGAACCGTGTTAATCGCCATTGGACTCGGCTTTAAAGTCGTAATTCTTTTCGCATTGACCCTTTATATACTGTCCGGCATTACATACACCTTGGTAGGCTCAACCAATTTAAATTCATGAAACAGAAATTTTATGTTATAAGATAACTGATCAAAGCCAACCACGAAAAATTGAGAGATGAAAATGAAACATATTGAATTGGAGTTTAAAATCAGTAACGTGGCAGACTTGATTGTTAATTCCGGTAAGATTGTGGTGTTTACGGGAGCCGGTGTCAGCACCGAGTCCGGAATTCCTGATTTTCGCAGTCCCGGCGGTATCTGGGCCAAATTTGATCCCGAGGATTTCACCATACAAAAATTTATAAGTGATCCGGAATCACGAAGGAAACAATGGAAATTTCTCGTCGATGGCGGGTTTTTCGCGGATGCTGAGCCGAATCAGGCTCACCTGGCTGTTGCCGAACTGGAAAAGCTGAGCAAACTTGATGGAGTTATTACCCAAAACATAGATAACCTCCACCAGGTGGCGGGGAACTCTCCTGAAAAAGTTTTTGAATTACACGGAAACATGAACTGGGTAAGGTGCCTGAACTGCAACGAAAGATACCCTATGAAACATATTAAAGAAAGATTGCAGAAAGGCGAAGAGATCCCCGATTGTGAAAACTGCAATGGTATGCTGAAACCGGATGTAGTCCTTTTTGGTGAAGCTCTTCCCCAGGACGTCATGGCAGATGCCACCGATCATGCCCGCGACTGTGACCTTTTCATCGTCATAGGCTCTTCTCTTGTAGTTTATCCTGCAGCGTACATGCCGGTTTATGCCACAGAGGCAGGCGCGAAGCTGGTTATTATTAACATGACTGCCACCACCTATGACTATATCGCGACCGAAGTTATCTATGAAAAAGCCGGCGGAGTCATGCAAAAAATCCTGGACAATGTTAAAATGAAAATTCAATAAGGGAAGACGAAGGGATTATGTGCCTGGTCCTTTTTTCATACAAGTCTCATCCGGACTATCCACTCATCCTTGCATCCAACAGGGATGAATTTTACGAGAGGCCTGCCGCCCCGGCCACTTTTTGGAAAGATGCACCTGACCTGCTCGCAGGGAGAGATTTGAAAAGCTGTGGTACCTGGCTTGGTATAACGAAGACGGGGAAAATCGCGATTGTCACGAATTTTCGAGATCCCTATGCTGTAAAAGATGACGCCACATCCAGGGGAGAACTGGTTATCAATTCCCTTCGAAGCCGGGACGATCCAACAGAGTATATTCGCAAAGTTAATCAAAAAGCTGATGAATACAACGGGTTTAATCTCCTTTTCGGATATATGTCCGATCTCTATTATTTTTCCAACCGTGGTGGTACCCTCCAAAAAATCTCGCCCGGATTGTATGGTTTGAGCAACCATCTCCTTGATACTCCCTGGCCGAAAGTAGAGTTGGGGAAAACCAGGCTTGGAAATCTAATTTCCGGAAATAATAACTTTTCACCGGAAGCTGTTTTCGCCATCCTGGCTGATACATCACACCCTGACGACGGGCTTTTACCTGATACGGGTGTGGGACTCGAATGGGAAAGAATCCTTTCTTCAATTTTCGTCGAAAGTCCTGTCTATGGCACACAGTTCTCCACGGTAATATTAGTCGATAAAAATCATAATGTTACATTTACAGAAAGAGTTTTTAATTCCAAACCGGATCAATACGAGGAGAGAAAATTTGAATTCCGTATCAAGGGTCTGTCATGAAATAAGAGGTTACAGGAAACATGTCAAAGCATGATTATCCGGATTTTCCGAGGGTTGGTGTAGGAGCAATTGTAATAAAAGATGACAAGGTTTTGCTCGTCAAACGCGGCATACCGCCAAGTAAGGGTTTATGGGCAATTCCGGGCGGTCATGTGGAGTTAGGCGAAACGCTTCAGGAAACGGCCGAGCGCGAGATCCTGGAAGAAACAGGAATTGTCATAAAGGCCCAGAAACCGGCTTACGCTTTTGATCTCATCGAACGGGATGATCTTGGCAAGATCCGTTTCCATTATATTGTCGTCGACCTGATGGCGGAATATATCAGTGGTGAGCCCCTTGGTGCCGACGATGCACTGGAAGCTCGCTGGCTGTCGTGGGAAGAAATCGAAAAATTGCCCGTATCCCGGAACACATTAAATCTCCTTAAAGATATACAGTTTAAGCGTCAAACTTAATCCCTATAGCTAAATAATCTTAAAATACAATTAGTTACAACTTGTCTCGCCAGACATGTATTGACATGAAGGGGGAAATGTGATTAGAGCACAGATAATCGGTGCTAAAATAAATAGAAGCGAGACCTTTGCAGAATGTTCAGTTTTGTTCAAGTTCAAGGAAGGCGAAAATTTTAGACACAGGAATACATTGAGTATTTCGAGGATTAAAATTTGATGGTCTCGTAAAAAGCGCCACTATGCGGTTTTACGGCATTATAATGGAAAGTAACTTTTACAAAGCATGTTTAAGGCCGATGGGGGCATCGGCCCCTACATATAGTAGAGCCTGTTCCCCGAACAGGCCGATGATGTATATCTGGATAGTATCCAGAAAAATCAACAAGTTATATCAAATTCGGTCAAACGAGTTACTTGAAAGTCGAAATTGGGATGGCGGCATACCTACGGTACGTCGCAGAGCTTGCCCCCGTGAAAACGGGGGAGGAATGCAGCGCAACGCAGAAGTTAGACTTCTGACGAAGACATCAAATTTGATAAACCCTCTCACCGGGAAGTACGGTGATACCATTCTCCAGAAGAACATCTATTGCCTCATCGGTACGATCAAGCCTGAATATAATCAGTGCATTTTCGCCGCTTCTTTCGACAAAAGCATAAGTATATTCAACATTTATACCTTTCTTTAACAGGATCTCTAAAATGCCGTGCAGGCCGCCCGGACGATCCGGAACCTCAACGGCTACGACAGGTGTGCGCCTAACCGTAAACCCGTTTGACTGGAGAGCCTTTTCCGCTGTATCGGTATCATTTACGATAAGACGCAAGATTCCGAAGTCCGAAGTATCGGCAAGGGATAACGCCCTGATATTTATATCGGCATCTTTTAACACCCTGGTTACATGTTCAAGCCCCCCCGGCTTATTCTCCAGAAAAACAGATATCTGTTCTACCTTCATAGGTTATTCTCCTTTTGGGTTTAAATCTTCCTTTTATCAATAACACGCTGTGCTTTGCCTTCAAAACGCTGCAAACTTTTAGGTTCCACCAGTTTTACTGCTGCTGAAACACCCAGATAGTCCTTTACGTCTTTTGAAATTCGCCTTTCAAGTTTCTGAAGGGTCCTTACCTCATCCGAGAAAGATGTTTCACTCACCTCCACACGTATTTCAAGGGTATCCAGCTTTCCGTCTCGATCAACTATGAGTTCGTAATGAGGTTCAAGCCCTTCTATGCCTAAAAGTATGTTTTCTATCTGGGATGGAAATACATTGACGCCCCTTATGATCAGCATGTCATCACTGCGACCGGATATGCGGGCCATTCTCGCAAGGGTCCTGCCACATCTGCACGGTTCTTTCATCAGTCTGGACATATCCCCGGTGCGGTAACGTATCAAGGGGAAGGCTTCCTTTGTGAGGGCAGTAAAGACCAGTTCCCCCTCTTCACCATTGGGTACGGTTTCGCCTGTTTCAGGATTGATCGTTTCGACGATAAAGTGATCTTCGAAGACATGCAGTCCGTTGCGACCTTCCACACACTCCATTGATACACCGGGGCCCATGACTTCAGAAAGCCCGTAAATGTTGAGCGCTTTAATGCCCAGTCTGTCTTCTATTTCATCTCGCATTCCTTCGCTCCACGGTTCTGCACCGAGAATCCCTACACGTAATTTCAGGGATTTCATATCAATCCCCATTTCCTCTCCCTGTTCCGCGAGATAAAGGACATACGAGGGTGTACAGCATATGGCCGTCGGACCGAAGTCCTGTAAGATCATGAGTTGCCTCTTCGTATTTCCCCCTGACATGGGAATAACGCTTGCTCCGAGCATTTCCGCGCCATAATGTGCGCCCAACCCACCAGTGAAGAGACCGTATCCATAGGCATTGTGAATGATATCATTTTTTGTTAAACCTGCGGCGACAAAGGATCTGGCCATAAGCCTTGACCATGTTTCGATATCTCTTCGCGTGTACCCTACCACAGTAGCTTTTCCTGTTGTACCTGATGATGCATGGAGCCTCACAATATTGCTCATGGGAACCGAAAACAGACCGAACGGATAATTATCTCTTAGATCCTGCTTGGTAGTAAATGGGAGTTTTTTAATGTCGTCCAGTCTTTTTATATCGTCGGGGTAAACACCAGCCTCGTCAAAGGCTCTCTTATAAAAACCAACAGTATGGTAAACACGTTCTGCTACCTGTTGAAGTCTCTTTAACTGAAGCGCCTCCAATGCTTCTCGGGGCAGGGTTTCAAATTCCTCGTTAAAAATCATACTACAGTCTCCTTATTATTGATTTTTCTACCTGTTTTATGCATATTTGTTATTGCAAATCTCGAAGAAGTATTTAATCACATAATCCTTAATTGCGATAGTAAAATTATTTCTCCATTGGAAAAATACGAAATTTTGAAGATGCACTTAACATATTGGTTTCTCAATGGCAACCAAGAAGCTGCATAACACAGAGTAGCGTCGTTTAGAAGGCAAATCCCCGGAAAAGCAAATCAGAATCCACTCTGACATTGCCGTGACTGGTGAGAATGAAGACTGTGTCTTATAGAATGAGACCTTTGAAAAATGTTCAATTTCGTTCAAGTTCAAGGAAGGCGAAAATTTTAACCGCAGGAATACATTGAGTATTTTGAGGATTGAAATTTGAGCCTGACGCCGAAATTGGGCGAAAGGTGGGCGTTTTGCAAAGGTCTCAGAATATTTTCGTATTAAAAAGTTTGTCCTTGTTCATTTCCCGGTTAAAATGATATAAATTATCAACTTGATAGGGAGGTCAACGTTTGAGAAAGCGAATTATCATAGTAACCTTTTTAGTTCTTTTTATAGGTGTCGGTTCCCTCGTTTATTTCGGACAGCGGAAAGTACATACTGAAGAATTGTATTATTCGGGTACCATTGAGGCAACCCAATCAGAACTCTCTTTCCAGGTAAATGGAAGGGTTGTTAGTGTCCTCGTAGACGAGGGGCAATCTGTGGGAAAAGATCAACTTCTGGCAGAACTGGACAAATCGCAATACGTCGCCCGGTGCGAAGAGGCTAAGGCATACCTGAATCAGGCCGAAAAGAATTTACAACGAGTGGAAACTCTTTGGGAAGTCTACAAAAAGACTCTCCCTGCCGAAGTTGAAAGGGCAAGGGCAGGGGTTTCAAGCGCGAGGGCTGTCCTGAACGAAGCACACAGAAATAAAGAAAGATATGATAATCTCTATAAAAATAACGTCGTTTCACGAAGGGAATGGGAAAATGTAACCCTTCACAATGATACGGCAAGGGCAAAATTATCCGAAGCGGAAGCAATATTAAACCAGGCCCTCAGTAACTTAAAAAAGATTGAAGTCGCCAAAAAAGAAATTGAAGTTGCTAAAGCACAATATCTGGCGGCCAAAGCAGCCCTTGATTCTACCGAAATTCAGCTTGGATATACGCAATTGAGATCTCCTTTCAGCGGCATACTGACAAGTCGCAATATAGAACCGGGCGAAGTGATCACACCCGGGCGTGAAGTGCTCTCTCTTTCAGACCTTTCTGTAGTTGAACTAAAAATATTCGTTGATGAAACCGAGATAGGCAAGGTGAAACCGGGCCAGTGCGTCAAAGTGAAAATTGATACCTTTCCCGATAAGGTTTATACGGGAACAGTTTCTTTTATTTCTCCTGAAGGAGAATTTACACCGAAGATTATCCAGACCCACAAGGAAAGGGTGAAGCTTGTTTACCTCGTAAAAATTTCTATTCCCAATCCCGACGTGGAATTGAAACCGGGAATGCCTGCCGATGCCTGGTTACAGGAATGAGAATGCCCGACCACCGATACCTGAATTCTGTAGACTGTTTCATTCAAATAGATGACGTCTCCATGAATTTTGGAGAGGTTACTGCTGTCGATCATGTATCCCTGAATGTGGCAAAGGGTACCATATTCGGATTTGTCGGATCTGATGGTGCGGGAAAATCCACGCTCCTTCGGATGGTGGCCACCATGATCAGACCTGCATCCGGGAAAATCATGATTGACGGTCTCGACGTGGTAACCTCCAGGTCACGGGTTAAAACGATGATCGGCTATATGCCCCAGCGATTCGGACTCTATCAGGATCTTACCGTTGAGGAAAATATCGATTTTTTCATGAACATCTTCGGTATTTTCGGTGCTGAAAGAAAAAAAAGGAGAGAGCGTTTTCTCCAATTCTCCACCCTTCTTCCCTTTATTGACCGGCTTGCGGGCAACCTCTCCGGAGGGATGAAACAGAAACTCGGTCTGGCCTGCGTCCTGGTTCATCAGCCTCAGATACTTATTCTGGATGAACCGACCAATGGGGTGGATCCTGTATCACGCCAGGAATTCTGGGATATTCTTTTTCAGATGAAGGAGCAGGGTATGACCATTCTAATCTCTACAGCCTACCTGGATGAAGGGGAAAAGTGTGATCATTTAGCTCTGATGCACAAATCCCGGCTTCTTGATTCCGGTACCCCTGAAGTAATTCAGTCACATTTTCCAAATCTGGAAGAGGCCATGATTCACCGCATACAGGAGGAGGACAAGGAATTGATCCATGACAACTTCAAGATCTGATGCAATCCTTGTAAAGGACCTGGAAAAAAAGTTCGGAGAATTTGTTGCTGTTGACAGGATCTCTTTTTCTGTAAAAAAGGGAGAGGTTTTCGGTTTTTTGGGTCCCAACGGTTCCGGCAAGTCTACTACTATCCGTATGCTCTGCGGAATTCTTACCCCTACTTCCGGTCAGGGCATTGTTGCAGGACATGATATTTACACGGAACCCGAAAAGATCAAACAGTCCATAGGTTACATGTCCCAGAAGTTTTCCCTTTATGAAGACCTAACACCCCTCGAAAACATTCGCTTTTATCTGGGAGTATATAATATTCCCCTGGATCAGTGGGAAGAACGGATGCAGTGGACTATTGATACCGCTCGGCTTTCTGATGTACGTAACCGCCTCACCCGGGATCTGCCACCCGGCTGGCGCCAGCGTCTTGCATTAGGTTGTGCGCTGCTGCATAAACCCGACATTTTATTTCTCGACGAACCCACCTCGGGCGTTGATCCCCTTACACGCCGTCATTTCTGGGACTTCATAGGCATCCTTGCCGGGGAAGGTGTAACGGTTTTTGTGACGACCCACTATATGGACGAGGCCAATAACTGCGAGCGGATCGTCATGATCAATGAGGGAAAAATCGTAGCCGCCGGAAGCCCATTGGAAATTATTGGTGAAACTATTACGGATCGACCGGAGGCGGATCTGAATGATGCTTTCATCAAATTAATGTCACGGAGCAGCAATTGAATCCCATAAAGATCCAGGCCATTGCCCGCAAAGAATTTTTCCATCTGATCAGGGATTTCAGGAGCCTGTATCTGGCCTTTGCGATTCCGCTTTTATTGATTCTTCTTTTCGGATATGCGCTAAGCCTTGATGTGGACAATATCAAGACCGTAGTAGTGGACCACGATCGAACATCGCTGAGTCGCGATTTCATTCGCAAGCTTGATGCTTCCTCCTATTTTAATGTCATCCGCCATCTTCCAAATACCCGGGAAGTGACAAGATACCTGGACCACAGCTGGACGACCATGGCAATCGTTATTCCACCTGACTGGACAGAAAATATCAGGGCGGATCGTGAAGCTCCTATACAACTCCTCTTCGACGGCAGCGATCCCAATTTTGCCAGTATGTCGGTCGGATACATGACAAGATTTGTCGGTGAATATAATAACCGCCTTCTTTATGATTTTCTCAATCGTAAAGGGATGGAAAAAATAAACCCGCCGGTTGAGGGACAGATACGAGTCTGGTTCAATGAAGACCTTGAAAGCAGAAAATTTATCATTCCCGGTATTATTGCAATCATTATCATGATCGTTGGAGCCATGCTGACCTCGCTTGTAATTGCCAGAGAATATGAAAACGGCACTATGGAAACGGTGCTCTCTCTTCCTGTGGGAGCCGGGGAATTTTTGACAGGTAAGGCAATTCCCTATTTTTTCATAGGGATGACAGATGTTCTGATAGCTGTTCTCATGGGTCAGGTGCTCTTCGGGGTTGTCATGAAATCCAGTTTCTGGTTGCTTGTTCTTGCTTCCTCCATATATCTTGCCGTTGCGCTGAGCCTTGGACTGCTGATTTCCATTTTTACGAAATCTCAACTGGTAGCCAACCAGCTTGCCGTGCTTATCACCTATTTGCCATCCATTCTTCTTTCAGATTTTGTTTTTCCCATTGTAAACATGCCTAAGATCCTTCAGATAGTTACCTACACCGTTCCGGCAAGATATTTTATAGATATTTTAAACGGTCTGTATTTACGAGGTCTCGGGCTGGAAATTTTATGGCCGAGCTACCTCGTACTGATCGCCATGTTTCTGATCCTTGCGATCGTGAATTTTGCCATTTTAAAAAGGGAGGGGATGTAAGGGATGAGCTGGCTTCGCATTCGGGAATTTGTCCGCAAGGAATTTATCCAGCTTTTCAGGGATAAGAAAAACAGGCCGATTTTGATAATTGCGCCGCTCGTCCAGTTGCTTGTCTTCGGTTACGTCGTGACCACGGACATACGGAATATCACCGTCGGATTTCTGGACCAGTCGCACACAAAGGAAAGCCGCATGTTGATTGATGCCTTTAACGCCAATAAAACCTTTAATATTATTTACTATACCGATAAGCCAAAGGACCTGGAACAAAAACTGCTGAAAAGAAAAATCGATCTGGCTATCAAGGTAGGCCCCGATTTCAGCGAACGGATCAGAAAGAGAGAAACGGCAAACATCCAGATCCTGACTGACGGAAGCATGAGCAATATGGCGGCTGTCAGGATAGCCTATACCTCGTTAGTTCTGGACGGCTTGAATCAGAAATTCATCAAAGAGCTTTATCCATTCAAGATGGAGTACGGAAAAGTAGATGCCAGGATAAGGACGTGGTACAATCCAAATCTTTACAGTCAGAATTTTTTTGTGCCGGGTATCGTTGCCTTCCTGGTTATGATTCTTACCCTGCTGTTTACCTCCATGGCCATTATCAAGGAAAAAGAGGCGGGCACCATGGAACAGCTGATCGTTACCCCTATAAAACCTTATGAATTGATCCTGGGAAAAACCATTCCATATATAATTATTGCCCTCGCTCAAATGGTTGCAGTCACCATATTTGCTGTTTTCTGGTTTCACATCCCCCTGGTGGGAAGCATTCCCCTCCTCTTTTTTGCTACCTGCATTTTCCTTTTAAGTACCTTGGGAATAGGGCTTTTCATATCAACAATTTCATCGACCCAGCAGCAGGCGATGATGACTACCTTCTTTTTCCTTCTCCCTGCATTCATGCTGAGCGGTTTCGTTTTCCCCATCGCCAACATGCCCCAGGTCGTGCAATGGTTAACCTATTTAAATCCCCTCATGTACTTCCTGATCATAATAAGGGGAATTTTTTTAAAAGGAGTGGGCATTGAAGTACTCTGGCCTCAATTCATATCTTTAATGATTCTCGGTCTGATTGTTTTTGCCGGCGCCGTAAGGCGCTTCAGGAAGCGGCTGGATTAGTAGAGGGGGCAAAACCGTCCTCCAGCGCCGAATCGAGACCACGGACCGGATTTATTCCATTTCCCAGTTCTGTTGTTTCTTCCTGAAAGCGATAAGCACCGTCAAACACGGTGCATCCAAGCTTTGCAAATACAAGTCAACGCTTAAGCTGGTCGGTCCAGGTCAATGAATGCGGGATGAAAGGTGCAGAGCTGAACCGTTTATTTTTCCGCTTAAGGAAAAAGTGCATTCCTTCCTGAAAGAGTGATTTTTCTCGATCGGCTGCCCATAACACATTACAAATGGTAATCTTCGATAGTTCATATATAGCAGATCTATGAACTTTGAAATTTAATGACGCGTTTGCGATATGCAAATCATAAATTTAAAATCGTAACAGAATATAGTGGTAATTATGCTTAACGGCGCTAATCAGCCGCGCGGCTTTTTGCGTCGGTTGAATTAGCCTTGTTATGTGCGGTTATTTATGATTTCTTTGCAACAATAGCAATTTCTGTTGATTCAGAGGTGAAGGCTTTACCTGCAACGTCTGAGTATAATTCTTCTACCTTAAAACCGTTTTCTTCAAACTCATTTCTTATTGAATCTTTGCTGTAACACTGCAGCCAATTGTATACTACACGCTTTCGTGATTCTTCAATTATTGTGTACTTATCAAGTATTACTTTTTCTTTCTCGTATTTGAATGTGTTAAGAAAACAATAATAATTCTCTTGAGACCAAAACCCATTTAATTGATTCAGCTCGTAGGTTGCCGATTCTTCTTTTTGGTTAAAAGTGTTTAAAGAATACACATCAAGCAGCACAGATCCGCCTGGTTTCAACAGTGAATTGAATTTTGAGAGCATTTTTTTTCTTTGCTCTGGATTTAACACACAGAAATCACACATAATCATTGTGATAAGGTCAAATCTGTTTGCTGTTTCAAATTCCAAATAGTTTGTTAGAATATAATTTGTTTTTAAACCTTTATCAGCAGCTATTTGTTTTGCATACTTTAGGGAATTTTCTGAGAAATCAATACCGGTAACCATTGCACCCTGTTCTGCCAGCATAGTTGTGTATAGCCCTGGACCACAGCCAAAATCAGCAATTTCAGTGTTTTTATCCACTTCAAAATGAGAGACAATCCACTCCACAGAACGCTCAATAAAGCTCTTGTTTCGAGATGAAGCATCAATTGATTCATTTAAATGATATTCAAGCATTTGTTTTGATGTATGCTCATCTGTCCACAGTTCATCTGCTGTATAAAATTGAAAAGGTGTAGGGCGTGAATTTATTTCTTTTAGTTCTTTAAACAAAATTACTCCTTTATTGATTTTGACACATAATCGCTGCGAATCACCTGCAAGCCCGGGAATGAGCCCGAAGGGATCATGGACGGGCACTGGCAGGTGAATCCGCTGGTTGTGAGGCGCTTAGCGCCGAGCAAGCGGCGGATGAAATCCGCAGCGATTGTCGAGGACGCGCAGCGTCCTCGACAACGGTAAGTTCAGCGGTTTCAAAATCGCGCAGCGTTTTTGAAATCCATCTGAAACGCTTGGTTGTGTGCCGGGCACGGCACACGTCTTAAGGGTGAGCCTATACTTTCCGATTATGGAAGTCAAGGCAAGTCCCAAGCCCAGCCAGATGGAGGCGAAGGGCATAGTGTTATCACAACGGGGTATCCG
>Ga0268278_1000801_pt1 | contig 20341 bp, 17 predicted proteins | sample saktaG_3_FD_190135 | JGI IMG/M metagenome (GOLD analysis project Ga0268278, IMG submission 190135) | Saline water microbial communities from Sakinaw Lake, British Columbia, Canada - sak_2010_1_5_55m | ecosystem: Environmental > Aquatic > Non-marine Saline and Alkaline > Saline ...
GACGGCGATATTATTTCCATGATCGAAGACGGCTGTGACATCGTATCGAAAGATTTTGCGGGCATGGTAGTTGCGAACCATGGCACAAACTTCTCGGTAGGCGCCAATATATTCCAGGTACTCATGGCGGTTGAGAATGGCGAATGGGATCTGCTTGACAACCTGATCTATGCCCTGCAGTACGCCAACATGAAGATGAAATATCTGGACAAACCGGTTGTCACTGCTCCGTCGGGCATGGCTCTGGGTGGCGGTTGCGAGATATCCATGCATGGTCAGAGATGCCAGCCCTGCGGTGAGACCTACATGGGTCTTGTCGAAGTTGGTGTCGGTGTCATACCCGCGGGTGGTGGTTGTAAAGATCTGATGGTTCGCTGTACCGAGGGTCTGCCGGATGGTACAGCCGAGGTCTTGAACCTGCAGCCGATTTACGAGAAGGTACTGATGAATATCGGGCAGGCCAAGGTGGCCACCAGCGCCATGGAGGCAATGGAACTGGGTTACATTAGAAAGACGGAGAACATCAGCCTCAATCGTGACCATCAGATATGTGATGCAAAGGAGCTCGTTCTCTCAATGGCAAAGGTCCATAAAAAGAGAAAACCCGATATGATTCCCGTTATGGGAGAAAGCCTGATGGGTATCGCGCATGCGGTCCTGTTTAACATGAAGCATGGTAACTACATGTCAGATTATGACGAGCATGTGACGATGAAACTTGCGTGGGTACTTTCCGGTGGTCAGTGTATGGAAGGTACCTTCGTTACGGAGGATGCGATTCTTGACCGTGAGAGAGAGGCCTTCCTCAGCCTGGCCGGTGAGCAGAAGACCCAGGATCGTATCATGCACATGTTGACGAAGGGAAAACCACTGCGTAACTAAAAAATATACTATTTATTGCTGACACTGGCCATAATCCAAGGGCCGGGTCAGTGATAGATGACAAGGAGGATTATTATGCGCGAAGCTGTTGTTGTCGAAACAGTAAGAAGTCCGGGAGGACGTTATAAGAGGGGAGCTCTTGCACAGACAAGGGGCGACGAGATAGGGATTCAGGTTCTGAAGGGATTGATGAAGAAGGTTCCGCAGGTCAAACATGAAGACGTCGATGATGTTATCTGCGGTTGTTCCTTTCCTGAGGGCGAGCAGGGAATGAACCTCGGCAGAGTTATAGCACTTGGCGCGGGATTTCCCGTAACCACCTCGGGTATGACGATCAACCGCTTCTGCTCTTCCGGTATTCAGTCTATTGCCGATGCGACGGCAAAGATCAGGGCCGGATGGTCAGATATAATTATTGCAGGCGGTTGCGAAAGCATGTCCCATATACCTATGGGCGGCTGGATATTCCGTCCCCATCCTGACTGGGGAGACCTTCCTATGACCTTTGTGTCGATGGGAGTTACCGCGGAGAACGTGGCTGCCGATTATGGAATCACCCGCGAGGAGCAGGACAAGATGGGCGTCGAGAGTAACCGCAGGGCCCATGAGGCGATTCAAAAGGGAGTCTGGAAAGATCAGATCATCCCGATCGAGGCATGGAAATATGTCCAAGATAAAAACGGACAGTGGGTCCGGACGACAAAAACCTTTGATATGGATGACGGTGTGAGATGGCCCTCAACATTGGAAGGAATGGCCAAGCTGAAATCGTCCTTCAAACAGGGTGGTTCGGTGACGGCGGCGAATTCGTCGCAGATGACCGATGGCGCCGCGTTCTCAATGATTATGTCGGCCGAAAAGGCAAAGGAACTGAAGCTGAAACCGATTGCCAAGTTGACCCATTATGCGGTTGCGGGCAACAATCCGGAAGAGATGGGTGTCGGTCCAAGGTACGCGATTCCGAAGGTACTCAAACTTGCCGGATTGAAGACCGACGATATCGATCTCTTTGAGATCAATGAGGCCTTTGCCTCTCAGGCACTTTACTGTTGCAGGGAGCTGGGGCTTACCGAGAGATACTGGAAGGGTGATATCAACACAAATGGCGGCGCAATCGCGATTGGTCACCCCCTGGGATGCACCGGTGCGAAGCTGACATGCCAGCTGCTCCATGATCTAAAGAAACGTAAACTGAAAAGAGGTATCGTCTCCATGTGTATCGGTGGCGGCATGGGCGCTGCCGGTATTTATGAGATGCTGTAGTCCACGAAGATTTTATTAAGTCTGGAAAAAGCCATGGTCCTTGCGACCATGGCTTTTTTGCTTTATAATAGTAACCGCTCAGATGGATAGGATGTAGGCTGAAGACTGAGGACATTGAGTTACAAACCTAACAGCATTAGCCTATCTACCTTCAGCCTAATAACCTTCAGTTTAAATAGCTTCAGCCTGACTACGTGAGTAGGTACGAAGGGAGTGATGACGATGAAAATTGGCGCGATCCAGTTTGAACCGCTGTTTGGCGAGGTTGACAGAAACCTGGAAATGGCCCGAGGTCTGATTATGCAGTCCGACGCGCAGCTTCTGGTCCTTCCGGAACTGTTCAATACCGGGTATGTATTTACCTCAAGGGAAGAGGCAATCTCCCTTTCCGAAGAGATACCTGATGGCAGGACGACACGGATGTTATGTGATGTGGCGAAAGAGAAAGGCATTTTCATTGCAGGTGGGCTCGCCGAGAAAAGTGGAGACGGGATATTCAATTCGGCTGTCCTTGTTTCCCCTGACGGTTACGTCGGAAGATACCGAAAGGTGCATCTCTTCTTTGAAGAAAAACTCTGGTTTGATCCCGGGGACGAGGGGTTCAGCGTCTATGACACAGGCGTATGCAAAGTGGGTATCATGATATGTTTTGACTGGTTCTTCCCGGAATCGATGCGCGCGTTGTCGCTAATGGGCGCCGATATAATCTGTCATCCAGCAAATCTTGTGATGTCCTTCTGTCAGGATGCAATGAAAACGAGGAGTCTCGAGAATCATGTCTTTGCAATAACGGCGAACAGGACCGGAACTGAGAGCAGAGGAGGAAAGTCTCTCCATTTTACTGGCGGGAGTCAGATAACCGGACCTGATGGCAGAGTTCTTTTCCGTGCCGGCGAGGATTCTGAAGAGACAGGGACAGCAGAGATCGACGTGAAGTCGGCCCGCGACAAGGAACTTAACATCCACAACAATCTTTTTACCGATAGAAGGCCCGGTTACTACGGCGAGCTTGTTGTTAAATAGTTATGATGATTAGGCTTTCGCTATAACGGCAAAAAATTGAGCAAGGAGTATCAACCGGAATAATGAGATTAAAGACAAGCATTCTCCTCACTTTTTGTATTTTTATTTGTATTGCCTGCTCCTCCGTAAATTATTTTCACCAGGGCGATTTAAAGGATGACCTGTATATCCTGGCAGAGACCTTTGGTGACGGTGACCCGGGCGAGACACGCAAGATAATCGAAACAATCATGTCGGCCATCGATGACAGACATGAATATCTCCCGATTCTCATTGCCAATCCTCTTGATGGCGCTCTTTTCCCCATCGACATTGCATCACCGATAATAGAATGGAAAGACGCGGATTCCGGTGCGTCGTTGTGGTTGGCAAGGATTACCTTTGAGGGAAAGGAACAGGCTGTCAACTGCCTCACCGGTGGGACATCATGGACCCCGGATCGAAAGACCTGGGAGTTGATCAAGGAACATTCTCTCAACGGAAGGGCGGTTCTTTCGGTTTTCGGAATAGATACGGAAGATGGCATCACAATTGCCGGCATGGGACGGGTTTCCTTTGCTATCTCTGGTGATTCCGTGGGAGCGCCCATCCTGTATCTGCAGATGCCGCTTCCCTTTGCTTTTGCCAATGCACACCCCGATCGATTCCGGTGGTTACTGGCAGACCTTTCGTCCTGCGAAAAGCCTCCGGTGGTGCTTGATAATATGCCTGTATGTGGAAACTGTCATTCCTTTTCCCGGGACGGTAAAGTAATGGGTATGGATGTCGACTATAGAGGAGACAAAGGGGGTTACCTGATGGCACATATGGAAAAAACCATGAATGTGACCCCGGAGGATATTATCAGCTGGAACGATTTAAAAGGATCAGATAATTCGACCGTAAGTTTTGGATTTTTTCCCAAGGTATCACCCGATGGCAGGTATGTCATTGCCACGGTAAAAGAAAAGTCTTTTTTTATAAGGCTTAACGATCCGGCTTTTTCACAATTCTTCTTTCTCGCCGCGGGGGTGCTCTCCTATTATTTGCCGTCAGATAAGACATTTCATCTTCTTGCCGGCGCCGATGATCCTGCCTTTGTTCAGACCTGTCCGGACTGGAGCTATGACGGAAAGTACGTCGCGTTCTCCCGGACGCGCGTAAATAATAACCTCGTAGAGCTGGTGATAAAAAAGGCTCTTCGCCATGTCAACCATGATACACCCCTTTCGGTACTGAATGAAAAATATCAGATACAGTATGATCTGTACCGTATTCCCTTCAACAATGGCAGAGGGGGCATCCCCGAACCGATTACCGGCGCGAGCGAAAATGGTATGAGTAACTACTTCCCCCGTTATTCGCCGGACGGGAAATGGATAGTGTTCTGCAAGAGTAAGAATGGATTAGCCCTGCAGCCCGACAGCCGCCTCTATATCATCCCCGCAGAGGGAGGTACCGCCAGAGAACTCACGGCTAATCGCCATGTCATGAACTCCTGGCACAGCTGGTCACCCAACGGACGGTGGCTCGTCTTTTCATCAAAGGAGACAGGCCCCTTTACCGTATTTTACCTCTGCCATATCGATGAAGAAGGGAACGACAGCGTACCGGTGCTACTGTCCAGATTACAGGAGCGCAACTTTACCAGCATGATGCCTGAGTTTTGGAATATAAAGCCGGAAGCGTTAAAACAGATCCGTATCGGGGAATTCTAATTCTTCAACCGTTCGTCACGATCCTGGAGAAGTCGGCGATTCTGTGGAAGAGTTTTGATATCTCTTCCAGGAGTGACAGCCTGTTAAATCTTATCTTTTCGTCCTCTGCCATGACCATGACTTCGTCGAAGAATGTGTCGACCGGTTTTCTCAACTTCGCCATCTCGGACAGGGCGTCGCTGTATCTGCCTTCGTCTATGCACCCATTTGCCCGTTCCCTTATATCGGCAAACGGATGATAGAGGTTGGTTTCAGCGCTGGAATCAAAGACAGCCGTATCGACGGAGCCGCCTTCAAAATCCTTGAGGATATTCACAACTCGCTTGAAGGCAATCGCCAGTGGTTCGAAATCGGGATGTTTCTTGAAGGCCTCCATGGCCTCTATCTTTCTCATGGATTGAACGATGTCGGATACGCCGGGTGAGAGTACGGAGTCGACTACATCGTGCGAATATCCCTGGGATATCAGCTGGTTTTCAAATCTTCCCTTCAGGAAATTCATGACATCCGATTTTGTCTCTTCCGGCGTCCGTTTCAATTTCCCCGCGAGAATAGAAAGACTTTCGTCCACAAGCCCGTCAAGTTCAAGGCGGTAGTCTTTGTTTATAATGATATTGATGATACCAAGGGCCTGCCGTCTCAGAGCATAAGGATCGGCGGTTCCGGTGGGGATCAGGCCCACGCCGAAACATCCGGCGATTGTGTCCATCTTGTCGGCTATACCAACAATAGCGCCTTCATTTGTTTCCGGGAGTTCGCCCCCGGCGGAGACAGGAAAATAATGTTCATAAATCGCTTTTGCCACAATGGGGTCTTCGCCCTGTATCAGGGCATACTCTCTCCCCATTACTCCCTGGAGTTCGGCGAATTCACATACCATCTGGGTTTCAAGATCGGCCTTGCAGAGCAGGGCGACCCGGTCGACCGACTGCGCGATTTGTGGCCTCACTTTTTGCGTGATGTATGACGCCAGATTCTTAAACCGCATGACCTTTTCATAAGAGGTGCCCAAAAGGCTGTGAAACACGACATCTTTCAGGTCTTCCAGCCGGTCTTCAAGTGGGATTTTCCGATCCTCTTCAAAGAAGAACCGGGCGTCGGCGAGCCGCGCCCTTATAACCTTTTCATTGCCGCGTGTCACCACCGAAGGATCTCTGGCCAGTGTATTGTTGATAGTGATGAAATATGGGAGCAGGGCCCCATGCGCGTCGACAACGGGGAAGTATTTCTGGTGTTTCATCATGGTGGTGGTCAGGACCTCTTTGGGAAGCGCGAGATATTCCCTGTCGAAGCTTCCACATACCACGGATGGATACTCAACAATAAAGCTTACTTCGTCCAGCAGTTCCTCGTTTTTAAAGACAAATCCCGAGACAACTCCGGCGGCCTTTTCCGATTCTTCCAGTATGATATTTCTTCTTTCGCCGGGGTCCACCACGACGAAGCGTTCTTTTATCTTTTTAATATAGTCTTCAAGCCCGGTGACCTCGAGTGGCTCCGGAGCCATGAATCTGTGGCCGCGGCTTGTATTTCCGCTGGTTATGTTTTCTATCGAAAATGGAATGATCTCATCCCCGAAGAGAGCCAGTATCCAGTGAATCGGTCTCGCGAAACGTATATCCAGATCCATCCAGCGCATCGATTTCCGGAAGGGGATGGAAAGGATAAATCGCGGCAGGAGATCCGTCAGGAGAGCCTTTGTATCTTCACCGATGATCTTCTTCCGTGAGCAGATCTGTTTTCCCTTTGGAGTCTCCACTATTTCCAGCTCAGAGACATCTATCCCCTGTCCCCTGGCGAACCCAATGGCCGCCTTAGTGGGTTTTCCCTCTTCGTCAAATGCCACCTTCGTCGAAGGCCCTGTCTTTTCCAGGAGCTGGTCCTCCTGTCTTTCGTCTACATCCTTCACTGACAGGAGAAGCCTTCTCGGCGTGCCCATTGTTTTTATGCGACCGTGGCCGATACGGTTTTCGGAAAACTCCCTTGTGATGATTCTCTCCATATCCTTCAGCGCTTTCGGCATGAAGGCGGCGGGGATCTCCTCTGTTCCTATTTCCAGCAATAAATCTTTGGCCATGAGAAAAATAACTCCTGCGCTAACTCCTGTTGAACTTTCCAGTGAGGGGATATCCCATCTCTTCTCTCTGCCTGCAGTATCCTTCGGCACTGAGGCGTGCGAGGTTCCGCACCCTTCCGATATAACTTGTGCGCTCATTCACGCTTATGGCACCCCGTGCGTCCAGGATGTTGAATGCGTGAGAACATTTCAGGCAATAGTCGTATGTGGGAAGGACGAGGTCCTTCTCGGCGGTTTTTATTGATTCCGCCTCGTACATATCAAAGAGCTTTCTCAGCATAACTGTGTCGGCCACCTCGAACTGGTAGGTAGAGAATTCAACCTCGCTCTTGTGGTGAACGTCTCCATATTTTATACCATGTCCCCACTCAAGATCGTATACATTATCGATTTCCTGAAGATACATGGCGATTCGTTCTATGCCGTATGTTATTTCGGCGCATATCGGGTGCAGGTCTATTCCGCCTACCTGCTGGAAGTATGTGAACTGTGTAATCTCCATGCCGTCAAGCCAGATCTCCCAGCCCAGTCCCCATGCGCCGAGAGTTGGAGATTCCCAGTCATCCTCCACGAACCGTATATCATGGTCGAGTGGATCTATGCCGAAACTCTTCAGGGAGTTAAGATAAAGTTCCTGAATATTGAACGGAGAGGGTTTCATTATCACCTGGTACTGGTAATAATGCTGGAGCCTGTTCGGGTTTTCGCCGTATCGGCCGTCGGTGGGCCTGCGTGACGGTTCCACATAGGCGACATTCCACGGTTCCGGACCGAGCGCCCTTAGAAAAGTCGCCGGGTTGAAAGTGCCGGCGCCCACCTCTATATCATAAGGTTGCTGTACGATACACCCCTGGTCGGCCCAGTATTTTTCCAGGGCGAATATCAATTCCTGAAAGGTCACTTTTACCTCCTTGGACTTTGTTGTAACTGTACTCAAATGCGGGGGAAAACTATCATTAAGGAGGGGTGACTGTCAAGGCGGAATCGAGTTTCGCAGCTTCGGAACAGATTAGAGTCTTTATCCTCAATAATTGCGTTTTTTGCACAGATGCTGGTGTCAGGTGTCAGGGATCAGCCCTGACCCCCGATCTCCGACCTCTGATCCCTGATAATTTTGCGGCTTCGCCGTCTCAGGGCATATCATTTTACTGATTTCATCCAGCACCTGCAGGGATTTTGGTTCTTTTCCGAGGATGTGGCGTATGAAATGTCTGAAGATAACCCTGCTTTCTTTAAGGGCATTTTCTGATAATACCAGTCTGTGTATCCGGTCTGTTTCCGTTTGCTTTCCCAGGAGGAGTGTTTTGAGGGTCCCGGCGGACACCGGTATGCATTCCTGATCGCCCCGGCCGCATAGAGAACATCTTATGCCGCCCCTTGTCGCGTCGAAGAATGCGGCGTTTATTTTATCGAGTGGTGTATTGCAAATTACGCATTTCCCCAGCACAGGCTCATATCCTGAAAGTCTGAGCAGGCGCAGTTCGAAAAATCTTGTCGTCTCTTCCAGGCCATTTCCCGTCTCCAGAAGTCCCAGAAAGTCGCCCAGAAGTTGAAAGATGCCGGCGCTTTTCTTGCCTTCCTCGGTAAACTGATCTACGAGGTCAATCATGTATGACGCGGTCATGGTCCTGCGCAGGTTTGCCCTGATTTGCGGATAATGATTGATCACGTCACAGTTTTCAATAATTGACAGGCTGTCTTCACCCCTTCGTGAGAAGAGCAGTGTGGAATGAGAGAATGGTTCAATGGCGTTGGAAAATCGTTTTTTGCTCCGCCTGGCACCTTTGGCAATTCCCCTGACCTTGCCGAATTCTCTGGTAAAAAACGTAACAATGCGGTCAGATTCTCCATAGTTTAGAAAACGAAGGACGAAAGCCTGCGTTTTGTAGGAAGGCCTTTTCATGTCAGTAATTTCAGGAATATGGTTGCGAGACCCAGGAAGCAAAAGAACCCGAACGCGTCCGTGAAGGCCGTTACAAAAATGTGAGAACCCAGGGCGGGATCAGCCTTCAGCCACTTCAGACTCAGGGGGATCAATGTTCCTATCAGTGTCCCCACGAACACATTGATCATCATGGCGAGACCAAGGATCAAACCCAGTACGGGCATTCCCTTCCAGAGATATGCCATGGCACCGATGACAATGCCCACCGCAAGACCGTTAACAATCCCCACGGTGATCTGTTTATAAAGCGCCTTCTTTGAATTTTCGAACGTGACATCGCCGAGTGCCATTCCCCGTACGATCAGTGTAAGCGTCTGGCTGCCGGCATTTCCTCCAAGTCCTGCAACTACCGGCATGAAAACGGCAAGGGCGATTACCATCTGTATGGTATTCTCAAAGAATCCTATAACCAGTACGGATGCAAGCGCTGTCAGGAGATTGAGATAGAGCCAGGGGAGTCTTTTCTTTATGGACTGTACGGGATCATTGAAAATGTTGTCATCTTCGTCAAGGCCGGCAATTCTGTAGATATCCTCAGAAGTTTCCTCCTCCATGACATCGACGATGTCATCTATCGTAATTCTGCCCAGCAAGTGCCCTTCATTGTCCACAACGGGGAGAGAGACGAGGTCGTACTTTTCAAACATCCGTGCGACCTCTTCCTGGTCCACAGTAACATTGACGCTCGGTATAGTCTCGTCGATGGCTTCCATGGCCGGGCTGTTTCGCTTGGATGTGATCAGTTTCTGAAGTGGAATAGCGCCCATGAGTTTTCCGTCACTATCCACGACAAATATGTTGTATACGTTTTCAATGTCATCCGATGCCTGCACCACAGCGCTCAGGGCATTGTTGATGGTGGATTCCGAGCGTACTGAGACCAGCTCTGACTGCATGATGCCGCCGGCCGTGTCCTCTTCATATTTCAGGAGTTCCTTGAGGTCTTCCGATTCTTCAGGCTCTATCTCGTCAAGGACGGCCTTTGCCTGATCTTCAGACATCTCGGCGATGACGTCCGCCGCGTCATCCGAATCCATCTCGTCGATGATCTTGGCGAGTTTTTTGTCGGATATATCATCGAGTATCTGTTCCCTCGAGATATCGCTGAGCTCGATGATAACATCGGATGCCTTCTCCACTTCAAGGAGTGAAAATAAAAGAATCTTTTCATGCTCCTCGAGATTGTCAATAAGGTCGGCGATATCAGCCGGATGAAGTTTTGAGAACAGGTCGATAATGTCAAATTCCCTGTTCAAACGGATTAAATCCCTCAATTGACCGAGATGTTCTATCTCTTCTTCTCTTTGTTTTTTCATGACAGGCACCCATTGACAAGCTAGACCGACATTTACTACCACCTCTCAGGAGCCAGGGCAAGAGCGAAATAGAGCTCAGTTCTCCATCGCCGGCGGGATGAGTGGGCAATATATTTCTGAAAATTTGGGGTTTGTGAATTAAGGTGGCTTAAAGCTAGGATTCCGCATACCTGACGTCTCCGCCGACTATGGTCATGACCGCTTTTCCCTTGAGTTCCCAGCCGTTAAAGGGGCAGTTGCGTCCCTTTGAGCGGAACTTATCCGTGTTAACTGTCCATATTTTATTCATGTCTATAACGGTGACGTCGGCATCGGAGCCTGTCTTCAGCGAACCTTTGGGTATCTTCAATATGTTGGCGGGATTTACGCTCATTTTTTCTATCAGCTGGTTTATGGTGAGGATGCCTTCATCTACCAGTTTCAGGCAGAGGGGGAGGGATGTTTCCAATCCCGTGATGCCGTTTGCGGCATACTCAAATTCTACATCCTTTTCAATGGATGAATGTGGCGCGTGATCGCTGGCGATCGCGTCTATAGTGCCGTCTCTCAGCCCCTCTTTTATTGCCTCGACATCATTTGAGCCCCTCAGAGGCGGATACATCTTGAAGTTTGTGGAGAATCCTCTCAACGCCTCATCTGTAAGCGTAAAATAGTGGGGGGCGGTCTCAGCCGTTACGTTGATTCCCGCGGACCGGGCCTCTCTGACGGCCTGAACGGAGCCGGCCGTGCTCACGTGGGCGATGTGCACACGGGTCTTCGTGAACTCCGCAAGTCCGATATCCCTTATAACCATTATATCTTCCGCGATACCGGGGATTCCCGGAAGGCCCAGCTGGGTGGATATAAATCCTTCATTCATCAGGCCACCCGAGGACAGACCCGTATCCTCACAGTGTGAGATCACCGGCATATCGAAGGAATAGGCGTATTCAAGGGCGTGTCTCATTAATCCGCTGTCTGTGACCGGATTTCCATCGTCGGAAAAGGCAACAGCTCCGGCATCTTTAAGATCGCCGAATTCTGTAAGTACCTTTCCATCCTGTCCCTTGCTGAGCGCCGCTATGGGATATACATTTGCCATTGCGGCAAGGCGGGCCTGTTTGAGTATGAATTCCGTCACCGACCGGTTATCATTGACCGGGTCGGTGTTCGCCATACAGGCGATGGAGGTGAATCCTCCGGCCACCGCAGCCTCGCTTCCCGTCCGGATGGTCTCTTTGTATTCAAAACCCGGTTCCCGCAGATGGGTGTGCATATCGATAAGGCCGGGTGTGACTATTTTGTCTTTAAGGTCGAATATCTTCAAATCACCCCCGGGGTCCGCTTCCGGAAGAGAGATGTTTTTTTGTATCATGGATATCTTTCCATCTTCTATCAGGATATCCGTGACCGTATCTATATTCTGCGAGGGATCTATAACCCTGCCGCCTTTAAGTAGCAGCTTCATTTTCTGCCTCCTGACAAAAGATATAGAAGAGCCATCCTTACAGCAACGCCATTTGTAACCTGTTCGAGGATAACGGAATGGGGGCCGTCGGCTATCTCCGGAGTGATTTCGACGCCTCTGTTTATAGGTCCCGGGTGCATGACGATCACGTCGTCCTTTGCCAGTCTGATATTGTCCCGGTTCAGAGAGAAAAGATTGGCATATTCGCGAAGAGAGGGGAAAAGGTTTTTCCCCTGTCTCTCAAGCTGTATGCGGAGCATCATAACAACATCAGCGTCTTTTATGGCATCTTCCATTTTGTAATAAACCGAGACGCCCATCTGATCTATATCCCTCGGCATCATCATTGCCGGTCCGCACACCGCTACATCCGCACCCATTTTCGTGAGGCCGTATATATTGGAACGTGCCACCCTGCTGTGTGCTATATCGCCGACTATGGCAATCCTGAGACCTTCGATAGTGCCTTTTTTCTCTCGTATCGTGAGCATGTCGAGAAGAGCCTGGGTGGGATGTTCGTGCGCTCCGTCCCCCGCGTTGATGATGGATTGTTTCAGCAGACCGGCAAGAATGTGCGCGGCGCCGGCGGCACTGTGACGGATTATTATAATATCCGGGTTCATCGATTCCAGATTTCTCGCGGTATCAATGAGGGTTTCCCCTTTCACCACGCTGCTTGTGGATGCCGAGATATTTATCGTGTCCGCGCTCAGTCTTTTTGCCGCTATTTCAAAGGATGTTCTTGTTCTGGTGCTTGCCTCGAAGAAGAGGGTAATGACCGTTTTGCCTCTGAGGGTTGGGACCTTCTTGATCGTTCTGGTCGATATTTCCTTAAAGGATTCCGCCGTATCGAGTATCAGGTCGATTTCATCCTTCGGAAGATCTATTATCCCCAGCATATCTTTTTTTGATAAGTCCATGGTGTTTCGCAACCTCCAGCCGGACGTGAATAAACCTGCCTGCGCACCCACGCGGATGCCTGTGCCTTTGTAGTGAGCTCTGTGCTAACTTTCTTCGATTACAACCTCGTCAGTGTCCCTGTTGTCTGTGAGATTAACACTGATATTTTCCCATAGCGATGAGGGAAGGGTCTCACCTATGAAATCAGCCCTGATGGGAAGCTCCCTGTGACCCCTGTCGATGAGAACAGCGAGCTGTATCAGTTCGGGTCTTCCGAAGTCCATAAGCGCATCCATGGCGGCCCTTATAGTCCTGCCAGTAAAGAGGACATCGTCCACAATGATGACCCTCTTGTGATCAAGGGGAAAGGGGATATAAGTTTTTTCAATCGCCGGTCTCTTACCTGTTGTCAGTACATCATCCCGGTAGAGTGTTATGTCAAGCGTTCCGGACATGATCTCGGTCCCCTCAATGGCGGATATCTTTTCGCGGAGTCTCTCCGCCAGGGATATCCCTCCTTTTCTTATACCGATGATGATAAGATTGTCCGTACCCTTATTCCGTTCTAATATTTCGTAGGCGATTCTCGTAAGGGACCTTTCAATCCCTTCCGCATCCATAACCACTTTCCGCTTTTTCATTTTTATTGTTCCTTAATCTGTTATCTGGAGAGAACACCCCCAAAAATTTGTCTCAAAAAAAAGCCTTCCCACAAAGTGAGAAGGCCATTTAATACCCTTTTTTGGCGAAGCATTCGAGAAACATTGGAAACCCCTTTTAGCCGATTTATATGCTCAGCAAATCTAGCTACAGATACCAGCGTTTGTTCTTTCTGTCAAGATGTTAATGAAGTATGCTACCCATCCTGCTCCATCTTACGTCTTTGTTGTTTTTGTTCCATGACCAGTATATGACGAATGCCTTGCCCCGGATATCCTTCAGGTCTACAAATCCCCAGAACCTGCTGTCATAGCTCTGATCCCTGTTGTCCCCCATAACAAATATATGCTCGGCTGGAACTGTGACCGGCCCGAAATTATCACGCGGCTGTATCGATGCCGGGAAAAGTATGCTGTCGGTATAAACCCCGTGGCCATCATCGTATGGAGAACCATTCAGGTATATTTTCTTGTCTTTTATTTCGATAGTGTCCCCTGCTATACCTACCACTCTCTTTATGAAATCCTTTGTCCTGTCCATCGGATATACGAAGACTACTATGTCTTCTCTCCGGGGGTCATTCATGGGTATCAAAGTTTTTCTTATAAAAGGTATCTTTATTCCGTAGGTGAATTTATTGACCAGCAGGTGATCTCCTATCTGGAGGGTTGGCTTCATTGAACCGGAAGGTATCTTGAATGCCTGAACGACAAAAGTCCTGATGAAAAGGGCTATGAGTATGGCAATTATTATTGCTTCGGCATATTCCCTGACCACGCTTTTTCTGTTTTTGCTCATTATAATGTTTCCAGTGGTTTCCTGAGTCGTGACTGCCCATGCAGCAGGGATGGGAGTATTGTATCCCTGCTCCTTATGAATATATCGCCGACATCGTTATCGCTATCATCACAATAGCGAGGGATCCCTTAACCAGTATTCCGGCAATTCTTCCTATCAAAGCGCCATACCCCGCCCTCATGGCCGGTTTCAGTTTCCGCTGTTCCAGATATTCCCCGAGGAACGCCCCGGCAAATCCTCCGAGAAATACGCCGATTATAGCGCCTAACCCGAGCAGAACCGGGGTCATCAGGATTGCCCCGATGATTCCTCCAATGATGGACAATACCACGCCTGTTTTTGATGAACCATACCTCCTGGTACCCGCGATTCCCAGGAAAAAATCCATAATCTCCGCCAGCAGCGAAATAAAGACAAGCGCAATAATTATCTTAAAACCAATCTTCTCAAAGCCTGTTATCCAGGAGTAGGTAATAACATCTCCAAGGATCAGAAAAGTTCCCGGGAGACCAAATATAATGGAGAAGAGTCCAACAAATAATATAACAACAAATATCGCTAATATGGTTGCTTCGAAGAGAGGCAAACTATTTTTTCCTCTTTTCCTTTGAAGGGCTGATGGATTCCCAGGCCAGAACAGTCGGACTGGCAATAAATATGGAGGAATAGGTGCCTACCAGTACCCCTACCAGCAGAGCAAAGGCGAAATCATGGATGACTGCTCCACCGAAAATAAACAGGGCAAGCACGACAAGCAAGGTCGTCGCTGATGTAAGGACCGTCCTGCTCAGAACCTGGTTTATACTTGAGTTGACGATATCTTTAAGCGATTGCTTTCTTATACCCTTTATATTTTCCCTTATCCTGTCATATACAACGATGGTGTCATTGAGTGAATAACCTATAATTGTCAACAACGCCGCGATTATAGGAAGCGTGAATTCCTTGCCCAAGAGGGAAAAGATTCCTACGGTGATGACGACATCATGGATAAGAGCTATGACTGCACCGACGGCATAGCGCAGCTCAAATCTCCAGGTAACATAAATCAGTATTCCTATTATCGCGTAAAGCATGGCCAGCATACCTTTTTCTCTCAGGTCCCTGCCCACCTTTGGCCCTACGACTTCAACCCTTCTTATCTCAAAATCTCCCTTGTTATAGGAAGAGTTCATGGCCTCTTCAATCTTGTTCGACAGTCCCTTGAGCTCGGAGCTGGACTTTTCTGTCGTGATCAGGAACTCGTTGTTGTCATTATATCCGAAACGCTGAATAACGCTGTTCCCGAGGCCGATGGTTTTTAGAACATCCCTTATTCCGTCCGTACTTGTTTCCTGGGAAAACTTTATCTGTACCAGCGTCCCTCCAGCGAAATCTATGCCCAGATTGGGTCCGCCGTGCAACAACAGGGATAGTATGCTTATGATTATCGCAGATAACGAAACCACAAAAGCAATCTTCATCTTTCCGACAATATCAATATTTATTCCGGGCTTTATAATTTCCATCAACGTCTCCGTTCCAGTCTGGATTCTTTAAATTTTGTTATATGCTTACTCTTTTGATATTTCTATCCCATATGAAATAGTCGTAAATGATTCTCGTCACAAAGATGGCTGTGAACATACTGCATATTATGCCTATGCTAAGTGTTACGGCAAATCCCTTGACGGGTCCCGTCCCGAACTGGAAAAGCACCAGAGCGGCGATAAGGGTGGTGACATTTGCATCCACAATAGTGAGCAGGGCCTTCGAGTATCCTCCCGCTATGGCAGCCCGGGGGGACTTGCCCAGCCTCAACTCCTCCCTGATCCTCTCGAATATGAGGACGTTCGCGTCTACGGCCATACCTATGGTCAGCACGATACCGGCGATACCGGGAAGCGTCAGAGTTGCCTTAAATGCGGCAAGCGCGCCCAGAATCAGTATTATGTTCAGGAAGAGCGCAACATCGGCGACGATCCCCGACAGGTTATAGTACATTACCATGAACAGTATAACCAGTATGCTGCCCACAATTATGGACAGAATCCCCTTGTCTATGGAATCCTGGCCGAGGGAGGGCCCCACGGTTCTCTGTTCCAGTATCCTGACAGGGGCCGGCAGTGCTCCTGCTCTGAGGACGATGGCCAGGTCATGTGCCTCGTCCATGGTAAAATTTCCGGTAATCTGGGCGTTACCGCCTGAAATTCTTTCCTGTATTACAGGCGCCGAGTGAACCACACCATCCAGGACAATTGCCAGGCGTTTCTTGACATTTGCTGCAGTTATCCTTTCAAAATCCCTCGCGCCCTGAGAATCAAACTTTAGTGAGACATACGATTCGCCGAACCTGTCGCTGATTGATACCCTCGCATCCTCCAGGGACTCGCCCGTCAGGAGAGTCTTTTTTTCGAGCAGGTATGGGGTCTTCGTTCTTCGCCCCGTTTCACTTTCTACCTTGTACCCGTAAGCTATGATGTCACCGGAGGGCACATTTCCCTTGAGCGCCTCATCCAAGCTGTATTCCTCATCCAGCAGCTTGAATTCCAGAAGAGCCGTTTTCCCGATCAGATTGATAGCCCTCTGCGGGTCCTTGATTCCCGGTAGTTGTATAAGTATGCGATCCTTGCCCTGGGGTATTATTTCAGGTTCAGAAACACCGAACTCGTCCACCCTGTTTCGTATTGTTTCAAGGCTCTGTTCCAAGGCAAATTTTTCTATTGAGGCAATCTGTTTATCCTTTATTTTCAGATAAACCTTTTCTATCCCGTCTGCTATCTCTGAAGATTTAATATCAAGGTTAGGAAAATCGTTCTTCAGTATCTTTTCGAACTGCTCTTTTGATTCCCTGTCGGGCAATTCAAGGGTGAGGACAGCTCCGCCCTCCCGATTCAAGTGTTTAAAACGCACCCTTTTTTCCATGAGGGTCTCTTTCAGATCATTCGAGATCCTCTCCATGGTGCTCTCGACTGCCTTTTCGGTTTCCACCTCCATGACCAGATGCATTCCCCCCTGAAGATCGAGACCCAGGTGAATCTTGTCTGTATTGTTCTTCCAGACAGAAGGAAGTTTCTGTGTTACAGAGGGTATGAGAAAAAACAGGGCGACCGCAATGATGACAAGCGTTACAATTCCCCTCACCTTGATGTTTTTGTCGGACATTTGAGTTCCTTTCGCTACTGCTTATTGAGTCGCTTTCTCTGTGATACCCACAATGTGGGCTCTTGAGACCTTGACCTTCACCTTGTCGGCCACTTCCAGGGTCACAATCTGTTCGGTAATGGCTGTAATCTTTCCATACAGTCCGCCTGCTGTAATCACCATGTCTCCATGGGTGAGTTTGCTCAGCATTGCCTTCGTTTCTTTCTGTTTCTTCTGCTGTGGTCTTATGAGAAGAAAATAAAAAATCGCGAAGATAGCAACCATTACAATGATAAAGTTCATATCTCCACCAGGAGCTCCCCCACCACCTGCTCCACCTGCTCCCATCGCGTATGCTATGCCTGTCATCTTATCCGTTCCTCCTTGATGTTTTTAATTGTTACAAGGTCCCGCGTATGACAACCGTGACATGAAATCTTCTCTGAAAGCCCGGTAATTGTCATTTTTTATCGCTTCCCTGATCTTTTTCATCAGATTCATAAAATATCTGATGTTGTGGATGGTATTCAAAACAAGCCCCAGGATTTCTCCGGCGATAAACAGATGCCTGAGGTATGCCCGTGAGTAATTTCTGCACGTATAACAATCACACTCGCTGTCAAGAGGTAAACCATCCCCACGATAACGGGCGTTCCTTATAACAACTTTTCCATCACTTGTAAATAGCATTCCGTTCCTCGCGTTTCTTGTAGGCATAACGCAGTCAAACATGTCTATTCCATGATAAACGGATTCCACGATATCTTCCGGAAGCCCCACCCCCATAAGATATCGCGGTTTTTCTTCAGGCAAAAGGGGGGTGAACGCGGCGGTTATTTCACGCATAACCTCCTTGGGTTCTCCGACACTCAACCCTCCCAGGGCATAGCCGTCGAATCCTATGTCGATCAGCTCTTCTATGCCCCTTCTGCGCAGTGTCTCGTACATCCCTCCCTGAGATATCCCGAAGAGGGCCTGGGAGTCATTTTTTTTGGCGGCGCTGCATCTTTTCGCCCACCTCAGCGTCATGTCAAGCGATTTCTCCGCGTAGTCGAACTCCGCGGGATACGAAACACACTCGTCAAGGCACATCATTATGTCGGACCCGAGGGCCTCCTGAATCTCCATGCATATCTCAGGGCCTATAAAGTGGCTTGAGCCGTCTATGTGAGACTGAAACGACGCCCCCTCCTCTGTTATCTTTCTCAGAGCTCCCAGACTGTATATCTGAAATCCGCCACTGTCGGTCAGGATGGGATGCTGCCAGTTCATGAATTTATGCAGCCCGCCCAGATTTCTGATCAGTTCATGGCCCGGCCTCAGGTAGAGGTGATAGGTGTTTCCGAGTACTATCTGTGTCCCCTGGTCACTCACCATTTCCGGTGTGAGTCCCTTTACCGTTCCCTGGGTTCCCACGGGCATGAAAACAGGAGTGTCCACCTCCCCGTGAGGAGTCATTATCTTCCCGAGCCGCGCCTCCGATTCCAGATCTTTGTGAAGAAGCCTGAAGTTGAATCCACGATTTCCGGATTCCTGTTTTTGAGAGCTGTTCTCTGTATTCATGCGCCTCAATTTCTAATTAAGCATTGTAACAGTTCACAGTTGTCGGTTCACAACTCACAGTTTTTCAATGAACCATGCAACAACTGAAGCATTTTGGATATTGATTTCAACTCTTGAATTAATTCCTTCGCATCGAAATCAGAAAATATATTAACCTCTCGTGAAATATAAATTGTGCTCTCAGTTTTCCAGCCGATTGCCGTACAGTATAATAAAACTTCTGTTTTTTTCAACCGCGAACCGTTAACTGTAAACAGTGAACAGTTATTAAACATTCAACATCAACGACTCAACATCGCTTTTACAGTATCAGCATGCAATCGCCATAGCTGTAGAATCTGAACTTCTCCTCGATGGCCTTTTCATAGGCCCTGCGCATCAGATCTTCTCCAGCGAAGGCGCAGACAAGGAGGAAGAGTGAGGAAGCCGGCAGATGAAAATTTGTCAGCAATCTATCCACGGCCTTGAAACGATAGCCCGGATATATAAAGATGTCGGTGCTTCCTTTTCCCGGAGTTACCTTTCCGTCCGGATCAGAAGCCGATTCCAGCGTCCTTACCGAAGTTGTGCCCACGGCCACAACCCTTTCGGCCCTGTTGATCTTTTCAGCCGCGTCTTCGCTTATTTCGAAGGCCTCTCTCTCCATTTTATGGTCTGTCACGAACTCCGTTTCAATGGGCAGAAAGGTTCCATATCCCACATGCAGCGTTACCTGAACGATGTCGGTTCCCCTCCCGCGCAGTGTATCGAGAGTCCCTTCAGAGAAATGCAGGCCGGCGGTAGGGGCCGCGACCGAGCCGGGATTCTTCGCGTAAACGGTCTGATATCTCTGCAGATCCTGCGGGTTTTTTGCTTGTCCTTTTTCCCTCTTTATGTAGGGCGGCAGGGGCGCGCTTCCAAACTTGTCAAGAAAATTGTCGAACCCGGCTTCCGGGTGAAATCTTACTATCCACTTCTTGTCGGAAATCCGTTCCATTATTTCCGCCCATGAACGGCTGTCAAAAGATATCCGTGTGCCTACAACTACCCGCTTGGCAGGTCTCAACAGAACTTCCCATGTCGCGGATGCCCCCGTCTTTTCAAGAAGGAGTATCTCGATCGTGGCGCCGGTAGACTTTTTCCCGGAAAGCTTCGCGGGGATTACCCTGGAATTGTTAACAACCAGAATATCGTCCCTCTCCAGGAATTCAGGCAGTTCATAAAAATGCCTGCATTCGAAGGACCCGCGGCGCCTGTTCACCACCATCATCCTTGAATTGTCTCTTGACTCACAAGGCTTCTGAGCGATTAATTCTTCCGGGAGATTATAATAAAAGTTTTCAGTTTTCATGGCAAGCCACGGAAACTAACAAAAAAAGACTTTTAAAGTCAATAACTAAAATAGTGACACCCTTGATATTTCTTATCATGGATGTCACTATTTATTTGGGAATAGATTACAGTTCCGTCAGTTTAGGAAGAAAACGATTTCGGACTATGGCAGAACAAGATAAAGAATACAAAAAGCTTGTAACCAGGATTCAGGAAATCCTGATTCAAGAATAAAGATTTGATAACCATATCAATGTGATGCGTTTTATCTAAAGAGACACCTCCCCAACCATAGCAGGAGATGCTATGGTCCAGTTTGAAACAAACTATAAGGAT